>BNJT01000624.1_pt1 | contig 218430 bp, 234 predicted proteins | sample 8540491 | NCBI WGS metagenome assembly BNJT01 (sample SAMD00202455, study PRJDB9452) | human saliva metagenome | host: Homo sapiens
AAAAACTAAATACAAACCAAATCTTCACGCAAAAATATTTCCCAACACCGCCCGTTGAGTTGCATTCATTTACCCGTAAGCAAGAGAGTTACAAAGGGGCAAAAATTTCATTCTCTTGGGAAGATGGGTGCTTTTCTGGGGAGAAGAAGGAGGAGTTGAGCGGGGAAGAGGTCCGCTTGGTGGGGATGAAAGGCCCGCGGAAAGGAAAAAGCCACCGCATACTCCCCTATTCCTTTTGAGTAGATGCAGACATGAGTGATATCATCCTCATATTGGTCGGCGGGTGAACCTATATGAGGTCGGTGCTTCGACCAATATAGGTTGCTTTCGTGACCTATATAGCTTCGCCCGCTTGACCTATATAGCTTCACACCACCCCACTAAAGGCAGCCTTCCTCCTATCTCTCTAAAGATGGAAAAGCAACCAGTACTGGTCACCACTCCAACCAGTATAGGTCGAGAAGCGGATCAATAGTGCTTCGCTGAGGGCGACCAATAGTGCTCAGAGCGCAAAGCTCTATTGCGTCAAACGCTCGCCACCACACAAACACCGAACCTATAACTTGCGGATAACTCAGCTGACAGAGAAAATCAGCGACACGCATAACAAGAAGGCAGAATAAGCCCAGCTCATAGGGCATCCCGTAGTTAGCAATAAAAGAATAAAGGGTTACCGCAAGTTGATTGCGGTAACCCTTATTCGAAAGTCGAGAGGATAGAAAGTAGGCTTAGTCGGCACTATCTCCCTAAGTAGGTCTGGGAATAAGGCAGGAGAGCCATCCACATAAAGTTGTAATTGATATCGATGGCAGGAAGGGTTGCACTCTCAGTTTCCGTTGTAGTAGACATTCCCCTTGTCCCTGCACGTAATCAGGGGTTAGGGATCTTATTCGTTGGAAAATCTAAGAACTGCTTCTGCAAAGAAAGTGGCACTACGTCAAAGCAACTAGCATCTTTCAGCCACTCGCGCCCAGTCTTATTATATTCTGCTGTTCCAGGAGCTATCCCAGCTAACTTATACATCCATCGAGTCCACCCTGGGTACTTATCAAAGGTGTAATGAGCCTGGTACCAAAAAGAGGTAGATGGTGAACTGCCGTACGATGCGTATTGGCTGGCTCACGATTATCTAACTCCCCTTCAGTAACCTGGTCGTATCGACCTGGGGCAGGGATAATTCGCTGCACCTTATTAATCTGAGCCTCGGGAGTAGTCAAAGAGCGGCCTCATCTCCAGTGATCAGCTTATAGATAGGAGTGTAGATATTACCGATGAAGTACTTCCCTAAAGAAATACCTGTTAGAGTAGTACGCCCTGGAGGATATTTACCCTTCCCTGCTGGCTAAGCATATTCGCGACGAACAATAGAGGTGGAGGTAGCCTGCGATCTATTTCGTCTGCTAGCCGTAGCTGCTCCTGGATCCTGCCCAAACAGACCATAAGAAACCTGATCAACAGGGATCATACACCTGCATCATCGAACGCGAAAGAGATTCGCCTACCCGCTTATTACCAAACGTAAGCCAGGAAAGGTATCCTAAGTTCGTAGCTCGAACATAGCTCACACGACCACTTGACCCTGTCAGTTTAGTCGAGATACGGACTTGTCCCCATCTGTACGTAATACATTGGCATAATGCCCGATGGTCGTAGCCAAGCCGGTATTCCCCATATAGTAGGTAACCCCATCAATAGTCTTACCCTTAAGGAATTCTCTGGCGACCTTCCAGTTGACTAAAGAGACCTTGTCATCATCATGGCTGGTATCAAAGCTATTACCATCTGTAGCGACCGTATACTTAGCCAAGTAGCCGATCCAGAGTGGCTCAGGAACAGAAAACTCCGTATTCACAGCGGCCGAAGTCCCATCTCGAAAAGGAACATTCGTCCCCATAATGGGCACCACATTATAATTTGGCTTCGTGAAAGGCTGAGCATTCTTCAACACCCCCTCGGCATAAACATGCGTAATGGCAGCTGAGAACATCTTGTGTAATGATTCATCACTCTGATTCTTAGGATCAGATGTATTCCAACCTATAGAACGTGTCTTTCGAGCAGAAGCTGCCCACGCCACCACCATCGTAGAAGCAGGACTCGTATTGACAGTGATACGCTTACCGAAATCGAATGTCGTCGTGTAATATACGTCATCAAGGTAGGTGTTTTGCCTGCTCATCCGTTGATGTAAAGGGAACCTGATCGGAGGCATCCAGTGTGTAGTACCCTGGAAATACAATGAATTAGTCACGTACCGAACCCCCGTTAGGACTCACTCCATTCAGCTCTCCCTTATTCTCTCGGCGGAAGGTAGTCACGAGCAAGATGCCCAGGGGCTTGAGCTTAATCTGGGCATCATCCTTCACAAGCAAGAGTCCTTGCGTCGCATCATAGCTCAGGTCAAGCCAATCAGAGGCATAGGGTGCTGGGAATTCGACCTCACTATCTCCTTCGACTACCTGATAAATTGGGGCAGGTACTTCGATTCTATTATCAGTACATTAAAGCTTGCCACCTGCAACGACTCGCACCTGCAGTTGATCGGTCCTGAGGGTAACACCCGTAAAGAGTAATATTCTTACCATTAAGTCGCCAGACCTTCTTCCCTCAGGGAATTATATTCCCAGGTTGCATAGTCCTTAGCGACAATCGTATTTCCTTTACGAATCTGCAGATAGAACTTAATATTGGCAGCATCTGCATGCAGATTCTCCATATCAATGTGAGCTCTCTTACTTCTGGTGAAGTATTCTTTCCATCGTCGCCAATGACAAATTTATTGAGCCCATCCACACCTTTATCTTAGGGGTGCGCTCATCGATCGCACGGGCTGAAGATGCAGGATCATTGGGATTCACAATGGGGATATCTTCACGATCAGGATTGATCGCTAGATCCAGCAAGCTTGGCATGAATAGTACTACGATTTTTGTTCCACCTTAGGTTCGGATGAAGCTCCATCCTTAGAGCAAGATCCTAAAGTTAAACTACCCAGCAAAAGAAGGATATAAGCAGAGTATCTCATAACTTGTAGATAGTGTTAATAATCAAATTAGAAGTCTTCTTCTTCTTCTAAATCATCGAAGTCCATTTCGATGGAGAAATTCACGAGGAGGTTGAGGGGCTGACTCAACTCAAAGCGCCACAACGAGGGAGCTTCATAGGGTAATAACCGCTGTGCAGAAACGAGATCTTTTTCTCATAAGGATAAATATTACTACTCTGAAATTATTGGATACGAGGGTGGACTCTACCAACCTACATCAAGTTGCAGAATCCAATAAAATTGCACTACAAAGAAACATAATACTTCAACACAGTATAAACAGCTGGGAGGTCTGGGGCAAATAGCTATAAATCAACGAGAAGAATACTCATCTCCCCGCAAGCAAGATCAACAACACAAGGGGTATACACAAAGAAAAGGCGGTGACCAGCTGGATAGCCAGTCACCGCCTCGTGATAGGTGAGAAGATCGATATGACAGCGAAGTGAGCACGCACATTCAGAAAAAAATCACCTAACTCATCTCTTACGTACATACTACACTAACTATACTAAAAGCCCATTTTCAGAACTCCAGAAAGGAGGTGTTCCAGCCGCACCTTCCGGTACGGCTACCTTGTTACGACTTAGCCCCAGTCACCTGTATTACCCTAGGCCGACCCCTTGCGGTTACGGACTTTAGGTACTCAGACTCCCATGGCTTGACGGGCGGTGTGTACAAGGCCGGGAACGTATTCACCGCGCCATGGCTGATGCGCGATTACTAGCGAATCCAGCTTCACGGAGTCGAGTTGCAGACTCCGATCCGAACTGTGATAAGGTTTAGAGATTCGCATCCTGTCGCCAGGTAGCTGCCCTTTGTCCTTACCATTGTAACACGTGTGTCGCCCCGGATGTAAGGGCCGTGCTGATTTGACGTCATCCCCACCTTCCTCACGCCTTACGACGGCAGTCTCTACGGAGTTCCCAGCATCACCTGATGGCAACCGTAGACAGGGGGTTGCGCTCGTTATGGCACTAAGCCGACACCTCACGGCACGAGCTGACGACAACCATGCAGCACCTACATAGATGTCCCGAAGGAAAACTCCCTTTCAGGAGCGGTCATCTACATTTCAATCCAGGGTAAGGTTCCTCGCGTATCATCGAATTAAACCACATGTTCCTCCGCTTGTGCGGGCCCCGTCAATTCCTTTGAGTTTCACCGTTGCCGGCGTACTCCCCAGGTGGATAACTTAACGCTTTCGCTTAGGAGCATACTGTATATCGCATACGCCCAGTTATCATCGTTTACTGCGTGGACTACCAGGGTATCTAATCCTGTTTGATACCCACGCTTTCGTGCTTCAGCGTCAGTTGTACCTTAGTAAGCTGCCTTCGCAATCGGAGTTCTGCGTGATATCTATGCATTCCACCGCTACACCACGCATTCCGCCTACCTCATCTACACTCAAGCCCGCCAGTATCAATGGCAATTTAGGAGTTAAGCTCCTAGATTTCACCGCTGACTTAACAGGCCGCCTACGCACCCTTTAAACCCAATAAATCCGGATAACGCTCGCATCCTCCGTATTACCGCGGCTGCTGGCACGGAGTTAGCCGATGCTTATTCATACGGTACATGCAGGGAGTCACACGTGGCTCTTGTTATTCCCGTATAAAAGAAGTTTACAATCCATAAGACAGTCATCCTTCACGCGACTTGGCTGGTTCAGGCTCTCGCCCATTGACCAATATTCCTCACTGCTGCCTCCCGTAGGAGTCTGGTCCGTGTCTCAGTACCAGTGTGGGGGTTCAACCTCTCAGTTCCCCTACCCATCGTCGCCTTGGTGAGCCGTTACCTCACCAACTAGCTAATGGGACGCATGCCTATCTCACAGCGAATTTCATTTCCTTGGGGTAAGGATGCCCTATCCCAAGTGTACGCGGTATTAGTCCGTCTTTCGACGGGTTATCCCCCCTCTGTGAGGCAAGTTGCATACGCGTTACGCACCCGTGCGCCGGTCGCCATCAGTCTTAGCAAGCTAAGACCATGCTGCCCCTCGACTTGCATGTGTTAAGCCTATCGCTAGCGTTCATCCTGAGCCAGGATCAAACTCTTCATTGTCAATATTCTTATTGTACTTTGTTCTGTTTGTCTTGCTCTAAAAATGATTCTTGCTTCAGATTTATTAGTGTATCTCTACCTAAGTAAAGGTCGTAATTGACGGTTAGGTCTTCATTTTCCCTAAACGTTTGTTACTACACTTCTGTTTGTCAATATCAATTATCTCAAAGATCTCTTAAAGTCAAACACCCCGCGTCACCGCTAGGCCGTTCGTTTCTTTTGCGAGTGCAAAGGTAGGGAAAAATCACCCAAACTTCCAAATACGCACGCAAATTCCTGCGCCGACAAAGCTCTTTCCCTCCATTTCGCGCGCGTACATTATATTATATGCAACCAGGAAAAGGGTCAGATATTTCTTCCGCCCCATACACCTCACCCCACACCCAAGCAGAGGATGGAGCATACACCGCGAGGGCCTTCATCCGCCGATCTCTACGGATAGGGATAGCGACCTATATTGGTCAGTGAGCCAACCTATATAGGTCCGCGTGACGAGCTATATAGGGTCCGTGAAGCAACCTATATAGGTCAACCCGACGACCTATAGGTTCACACCACCCTCACATAGCAGATGCACCCGCAGACAAAAAGCAGGGAGCACACAGCACATCGGCTGTATGCTCCCTGCTTGTATAGGGTGGGACTTGGCTTCGCTTAGACGAGGTCTTGCCCAGGGCGGAGACGAAGCATCTCCTTGGGGACGGCTTGGCAGATCACCTCACTCAGGCGGTCGACGACGGTGTGACGCACATAGTCGCGGTGATGCACCAGCGTGACACAGCGCGCAGGACGAGGGCAGAGCAAAGGGACGAATAAGCTCGCTCTGCTCGGCACTCAGCGTCTTCACCGCTAGCTCAGGCACGAACGTCACACCATTGCCCTGCTCGACGAAGTGCATAAAGGTCTCCAGACTCCCACGGCTATAACTGAAGCGCTGATTGGGCGCATTCTTCAAGTGACAGAACTTCACGAGCTGGTCGCGGAAGCAGTGCCCTTCGTCCAAGAGCCAAAGCTGGTAGCGCCCAACTTCGGCCGAGCGGATCGACGTCTCTTCGAAGAGCTCGGGCGACGAGGCACATAGCCGAGGAATTCCTCGAAGAAGAGCTGACGATCGACGAGCAGCTCATCTTCCGATGCCGAGGCGATCAGCGCGACATCGATCTGCCCCGAGAGCAGGCTGGCGACGCACTCGCTGGTCTTGAGCTCCGTGATCGTGATCTTCAGATCGGGAAGATGCTTGCGCAGCAGCGGCAGGACGAGTGGCAGGAGATAGGGTGCGATAGTCGGCAAGACACCGAGGCGAAGCGCCCCCGTGAGTGCCTCTTGCTCCTCGCGAATGACCTCCTTGACCTGTGCGACCTGCAGGAGGATGACAGCAGCTTGATCGAGGATGCGACGTCCGACTGCGGTCGGGATGATGGGCTGGTGGCTACGGTCGAAGATCTTGACACCGAGTTCGTCCTCGAGCTTCTGGATCATCGTGCTCAAGGTCGGTTGTGTCACTTGGCAGTGGTCGGCGGCGCGCCCGAAGTGACGGAACTTGTCCAGCGCCTGGATGTACTCGAGCTGCTGTATGTTCATAGGGTAGATGTGTGGAAATAGGGAGGTTATTACTTAGCCGTCAACTCAGCGAAGAGATCTTCCCACTGCTTCATCACGTTATCCAAAGAGAAGCGCTGGGAGTTAACCTTAGCAGCTTGCCCCATCCGACGGCGAAGCTCTTCGTCTTCGATCAGCTGACGAAGGCGGGCGGCGAAAGTCTCCTTATCGCCGGGCTCCACGAGGAAGCCATCCTGCCCATTACGGATCACATCACGAGGACCACAGGGACAAGCATAAGAAACCAATGGAAGACCCATTGACTCCGCCTCGATAGTCACCAGCGGTAAGCCTTCAAAGACAGAGGAGAGTGCAAAGATAGAGGCAGACAGATAGTGCTTTTTGGATATGTGGGGTAGAGGGACACAACTCGAACTGCGCCTCCAATCCATGCTCCCTTGACCCGCTGCAAAATGCGCACATCCACATAGCCATCCCCGACAATACGTAGCTCCAATCTGGATAATCCTTAGCGATGAGCGCCCAAATATCCACGAGCTCAGGAAAATTCTTCTGGTTATCCAGATGACCAACCCCTAAGATAATCTTCTCTCGATTCGTGCTATACACATCAGAGGACACCGTAATTGGGTTGGGGAATAACACTCGCCGTAGGGCAGTGCGAGCAGTAAGTCTTATCCTCTTCGGTCAGTACAACCAATCGATCAAACTGGCGATCATATCGCCCCTGCTTGTAGGTCAGCCAACGATTCCAAAGCGTAAGGAGGCCTGACTTAACTCTCCTAAGCAGGGTTACATGAGACATCTGCTTAAGATACAATGAATACAGAGCAAAGTTCGCATTCCTCCAAATATGATGTTCTATAATCTTCTTGCTCCCATCCTTAATCTGGTAGAGAAATGTCCCTTCATGCCAACCTGCGGCGACCGCTATATCGGGGCGAATCTCAGCAAAGAGCTCCTCTAACAGCTCCTTATGCTTGCGATACTTGGGAAGATTACGTCGGTAAGCCTCGAAGCGAGAGATCGCTCCCTGCACTTCATAACACAAGCTCTAAGTCAATGTGCTTGATACTGGGATGTAAAGGGTAATAAGGAGGGCGTCCAGCATGACCAGTCGTCACAAGGTACACCTCATGCCCATGCTCAGCAAGCCAATTGGCCTTCACCGTCGTGACACGCTCAATCCCTCCTACAGAATAGGTTCCAAAAAGACAATAGACAATCTTCATATTATTACTACATGTTATTCAACATACTAAGGCCGCTATCCCCCCAGTCTATAGCTAATAGCTATTACAAATCATTCAGCCGTCAGCTCGGCGAAGAGGTCTACCCACTGCTTCATCACATTCTCCAAAGAGAAGCGCTGGGAGTTGATCTTAGCGGCTTGCCCCATCCGACGGCGAAGCTCTTCGTCTTCGATGAGCTGACGAAGGCGGGAAGCGAAAGCTTTTTGATTACCAGGCTCCACGAGGAAGCCGTCCTGCCCATCTCGGATGATGTCACGTGGACCACAGGGACAAGCATAGGATACCAAAGGAAGGCCCATCGACTCGGCCTCAACAAGAACGAGCGGTAAGCCTTCAAAGGCAGAGGTCATAGCATAGATGGAGGCGGAGAGATAGTGCTTCTGAATCTCCTTAGTAAAAGGACACAGCTCGAACTGTTCTTCCAATCCGTACTTCTTCACCCTCTTCAAGATCCTTACATCGGTATAGCCTTCGCCAACGATCCGGAGCTTCCAGCCGGGGTACTCCTTAGCAATGAGCGCCCAAATATCCACGAGTTCGGGAAAGTTCTTCTGATTATCTAACCGTCCAACAGCCAAGATCACCTTGTCGCTCAAGGAAGATACCCCCGAAGAAGGAGTCGTAATAGGGTTGGGAATAACGGAAGTCGTGGGACAATGCGTACAATAAGTCTTATCCTCTTCGGTCAGCACGACCAAACGATCGAACTGTCGATCATATCGCCCCCTGCTTATAAGTCATAAGATTCCCCCACAAGGTACGGAGCCAATACTTGAAGTGCGTCACGGCTGTCACATGGTCAAGTTCTCGCAGGTAGACGGGATACAGAGCGACATTAGCATGACGCCATGCATGATGCTCAATGATCTTCTTACTGCCATCTTTTAGCTGGTAGAGGAAAGAGCCTTCGTGCCATCCAGCTGCCACGGCGATGTCAGGACGGATATCTGCAAAGAGTTTCTCCAGCTCTTCTCTGTGCCTGCGATACTTCGGATAGTTACGGCGATAAACAGTAAAGCGAGAGAGCTCTCCAGCCTCATCATAGCACAGCCCAAGATCAATATGCTTGATACTCGGATGTAGTGGATAGTAAGGCGGACGACCTGCATGACCCGTCGTCACGAGATACACCTCGTATCCATGCTCCGCAAGCCAATTAGCTTTAACCGTCGTGACACGCTCAATACCTCCAGTAGAGTAGGTGCCAAAGAGACAATAAGCGATCTTCATACTACGCGTATACCATATAATGGGCGACAGTACACCCAGTCTTCTTCACAAAGATACAGATATCAGGGGAATAAGTCTTCACACACGACCAACTCACTGCGCCCCAACATAGAGGCGACAAGCTGCAAACACAAAGTATGAGCCGGAGGAGAAACAAAAAGAGAGGTATCACACGCTGCTGCGTAGCAATACCTCTCTTCTTTTGTGGTGCCACCAGGAATCGAACCGGGGACACAAGGATTTTTCAGTCCTTTGCTCTACCAACTGAGCTATGGCACCATCATAAGTCTTAGCAACTCTAACAGCGGAAGCGACGAGATTCGAACTCGTGGTACGGTTGCCCGTACGGCAGTTTAGCAAACTGCTGGTTTCAGCCACTCACCCACACTTCCTTGTCGCTTCGTAGCTCTCGAATTGCAGTGCAAAGATAGCACACTTCTTTCATACTACCAAATCTCCCCGACGATTGGGCGCAAGTTTCCACTGTCACAGGGCTTTTATCTAAGCCAACGCCCCCTATTGTATAGTACTACTCCTCGTAAATAGAGGAGAAAAACTACCGATGACATACAGGGAAAAGACGCATCGAGCAGAGATATTCCTTGATCCAGGTACGTGGACATTAAATCTAGGCACGAGAATCAATAGGACCACGCATGTGGATATTAGGACTACGCACGTGGTTGAGCTTATTGGAGTAGAGGTAGGCGGGTTTATCCCATAGTGGTCAAGACTTTTTCTCCCGAGGGGCGCAGCACGACTCTATACAGGAGCCGAGGGTACACTTCCACTCCCCTACCCTCTATCATATAGGTAGGAGAAGGGCGGGCGGAGGGCTTACTCATCGGAGATAAGCACTTTTCTCTATCTTTGCCTGTGGCTCCCTGCAGTGGAGCCCAATGAGATTTCGAATAATCGACCACCTCTAAAAAGAACTACAATGGAAAGCGGACAACAGCTGGACTGGAAGAACCTCGGGTTCGGCTACCACCCCACAGACTATAATGTACGTTGCTACTATCGCAATGGCCAGTGGGGCGAATGGGAAGTATCCTCCTCAGACATGATCACCATCCCCATGGCCTCGACCTGCCTTCACTACGGGCAGGAGTCCTTCGAAGGCCTGAAGGCCTTCCGCGGGAAGGATGGTAAGGTACGCGTCTTCCGCCCTGAGGAGAACGCTGCCCGCATGCAGCACACCAGCCGAGGCATCCTGATGCCCGAGCTGCCCACCGAGCGCTTCCTCGAAGCCCCTCGACATGGTCCTCCGCCTCAATAAGGACTTCATCCTCCCTACGAGAGCGGCGCATCACTCATATCCGTCCCCTGATGATCGGGCTCGGCAAGCAGGTCGGCGTCAGCCCCGCGAGCGAATACATGTTCCTCATGTTCGTCACGCCCGTAGGTGCTTACTTCAAGTCGGGCTTCCGCCCCAGCCCCATGGCTATCATGCGTGGCTACGACCGCGCCGCACCCCTCGGGACCGGGCAGTACAAGGTCGGGGGGAACTACGCTGCCAGCCTTCGCTCGGGCGTCCTCGCCCACGACAAGGGCTACTCAGCCGTCATCTACCTCGATGCTAAGGAGAAGCTCTACATCGATGAGTGCGGGCCTGCGAACTTCTTCGGGATCCGTGGCAAGAGCTACATCACCCCTAAGAGTCCTTCGATCCTGCCCTCGATCACGAACAAGAGCCTCATGCAGCTGGCTGAAGATATGGGTCCTCACGGTCGAATGCCGCCCCGTCCATGTCGAGGAGCTCGCTACCTCGACGAAGCAGGTGCCTGCGGTACGGCTGCTGTCATCAGCCCCTATCCTGCGCGTAGATGACCTCGACGAAGACAAGAGCTACGTCATCACGCAAGGACGGCAACCCCGGTCCCTATCTGCACCGCCCTCTACGAGCGTCTGAGAGCGATCCAGTACGGCGACTATCCCGACAACCACGGTTGGGTACGCCTCTACGAAGACCTCTAGCTCGACGCGCTCCACGCGTAAGCACATAAAAGATCGCCCGAAGCACTCAGCGTGCTTCGGGCGGTCTTCGTATATATCTACTGGATAGAGCGGGCTACTGGACCCTCGTAGAGGTAGAACCACGCCTTATCAGCATACTTCACGCTGGTGAGCTTGTAGTAGGTAGCACCTGCGGCATCCGTCAGCGTCTCGACGGTATAGGGCGCACGCGTAGCGAGGCGGCTCACCCAATATTCGGCAGCCGAGGCATACCAGTACCACCACGTCGACTCATTCCCGTCACGAGCGATGATATCGACCTGCGCGGGATCATCCCCGACAGGCACAAAGTCTACCTCGTAGGAGAGACGCGTGTAGCTACCGTTGGTCTGCTCATAGATGGGCATCGTGAGGAAGCTGCGACCTTCGTGTCATTCCCCACAAGGCCTGCCGTCTGGTCGGCAGCGGTATTCACACCGAAGTAGGTGCGAGCCGACATACGAGCCTTGCGATTGCGGTAGAGGGTATTATTGACACGCGTGAAGAAGGAGACTAAGTCATCAGCAGCCGAGTCGGCCTTGAGATAAGCGACATAGCTCTTGTTCACGAGATCAATAGGGAGCGAGACCACCGTCGTGGTGACATCGCCTTCGATAGACGTGACGCTCGTGCCGTCACTACTGAGGCGGAAGCCTGAGATCGTGACCCCACCGATGGTGATAGGCTCATAGAAGCGAAGGCCCTCAGTCGTGTAGGCAAAGGCCATCTTCTGCGTGGTCGTCACATCACCGCTCGATGGCGTGTACTCCAGCTGGCGGTAGGTAGGATTCAGGCGGAAGGATACCGAGCCAGCCGTACCGATGGAGACGGGGAGCAAAAGTTCTTCCCTGGAACTTCGAGATACGCAGCTCTGCAGCGCTGCGATCTCTGTCGCAGGGTCTGTCGTCATCGGCACGAGGCTCATCTGATTGCGGTACTTGCGACCCTGCAGGAGGATGCTGTCACCGCGCTGCCCCATCAGGAGGAGCTCGAAGTCACCGCCACGCGCATTACGGAAGTACTCAGTAGAGGTGATGAAGTGGTGGAGAACATTGCTACGCGTGTCGAAGGCAAGCGTAGGCATATCGATGTTCTTCACCGAATAGGTTGAGTTCGTAGAGGTCGTCGAAAGCTCGGAGAGCGCCGTGACACGACCGTCCTTGAACTGGACATACATCGAATAGCCCCCGTAGGCACGCTTCGTGTCGGGGTAGTAAGTGAGGCGCCAGTAGCCATCGTGTCCCTCGAGCTTGGAGACGGTCTCACTGATCGCCTCCTGAGTGCGGACGGCAGCTTCGGGGAGCTTATCAAGATCGCTGGAGCTGGTGCAAGAGCTCATCCAAAGGAGAGCGCCCGTAGCGAGGGCGAAGATCTTCGTATAGTTCATTGCTGTGTCGTGGATGAGGTCATTGTAGTGAAGTCCTGACGAGCGAAGTTGGGATAGCGAGCGTGCAGCTGCGCACGGAGCTTATCCATATCGAGCCCCCAGGTATTGAGCATATAGTCCTTGATGATGGTGATCTTCTCCTCGATGATGGAGCGACCCGATCGGGTGCGCCCTGCGGGGATCACGTCAGCAGAGACGAGCTTGGCTTCCCACTCATCGGCACTGAGTATGACATAGTTCCCGAAGAGCTCAGCGAAGTCTTCGTGAGGCTCCTGGCTGGCGTAGTTGGTGATGAAGCCATACTCGATGGACTTCTTCCCTTCACGCGTCCAGCCAGAGATCCAGTCGGCCTGACGGTAGTCGAGCGAGGTGATCTTGTCGAAGTCCGTCGTGGGCTCGACTCTCTGGTGGAAGGTATGCGCTGCCTCGTGGTACATCGTACGGAGGTAGACATCCTTCAGGCGCTCGAGGTAGGTGGAGTTCTGTCCATCCAGCCAAGTCTTCCACTGATCATACTCTGCCTGCACGGAGGTATCGGTCTCCAGCACTGTCTTCAGACTATCCAGCGTGTGGTAGTACTGCTTGAGCGAAGGGAAGTCGAAGCTATTGATGTTCATAAAGATGATCTTGACCCCATTGACCGTCGAAGCACGCGTATTCGAGTTGCTGGGCGGTGGGTTGTAGGCCAAGAGGCCCGTGAGCACGAAGGCCTGCGGCGTGAAGCGGCGTACAAAGTCCACCCCCATCACCTCGGTATAGGGCTCGAGGAAGAGGTATTTGAGGACGTTGACGAACTGGAGGCTGTTGTACTCGTTGGCGGGGGAGGTCACCCAGTTACGGCCGATCTCACTCTCGGTATAGCGATAGTAGATCTGGATGTTGTAGGGTGAGGTGACTTCGCGCTCGATGTACTCGTCCATTGCCGTGCGGTTAGCAGAGGCATTGAGTACGGAGGTCGAGCTAATATCTGCATCCACTTTGCGGCAGCTGCCGAGGGCCATCGTGAGAGCAGCAAGGGCCCACAGGGAGGCTTTCCTTAGAGTCATATTCATGGTGTGGCGCGATGAGGCGAGCTTGAGGATTAGTTACGTGTGCGGGGAGTAGCTTCGAGGCCAGCGTTGCGGACGTTCTGCGGGATCTGGAAGGTCGTATGCTCATCGCCCGAGGTGAGGGTCTTAGCTACGGTGTACTTCGCGCGGTCCTTCGTGTCGTGGACGAAGCGGTAGACCTCGATGCCATAGCGGCGGATGTCGAACCAGCGCAGCCCTTCGTGAGCCGTAGCTACACGGCGGCACTGCAGGAGGTGGTGAAGGAGCATCTCCTGATCTTCGCCCCCATCGAGGGTGAAGGCGGGATTCAGCTTCTTCTTCATCGTAGGAGCTGTGGCGGAGTTATAGTCCAGAGCCTTATAGAAGGCGATGATCTCATCCTTCGTGAAGGTATTCTTGGTCGTATTGAGGTAGGCAGCCGTCCACGTGTTGAGGTCGGTGACAGCAGCATCGTACTGCTTCTTGATGATCTCAGCTTCGGCACGTACCAGGAGGGTCTCTTCAGCGGTGAAGGGCACGACGAGCGTGTTCCCCTTCTTACTTGCGTAGTAGGGGTACTTCGACTGGTTGATGACGTCGCGGTAGTTGTACGAGGACGACACGAAGGGCACCTGCCAGTAGTCGGCCTGCGGTGTCGTGGAGCTGCGCCAGATATTCTCCCCGATGAAGACTTCTTCGGCCGTGCGGTGCGTCATAGAGAAGCGCTTCATCTGAGTCGTAGAGAAGTAGTCGACCGCATTGGAGGCGACAGGCTGCAGGGAGTGAAGTTCGCCGTGACAGTCTCACGAGTGAAGAGCTTAGCGTAAGCATCCTCCGTCTTAGCACCGACGATGCTGGCGACCTGGAAGTCAGACCAGCGGCGAGGCGCCTTCCCGTCCAGCGCCTTTCAGTGTGCTCTCGATCGCCTTATCCCACTGCTCATAGTAGAGGTGAAGCGAGCGGCGAACGCTTCGGCTGCAGCCTTATTGAAGTGGTAGGCCTTCTGCTTGTAGTAGCTATCCGAGATGAGGGGAAGCCCTTCGGTGAGGTCCTTATCGATAGCCGCATAGACCTCAGCGACGGTATTACGCGTGTACTGGGGGTTCAGCGTCACTTCAGGAGCCGTCATAGGGGACGCCTAAGTCGGTGGAGCTGGTAGAGGTATTGTAGTGCTTACCGAAGAGGTTCACCAAGACGAAGTGCGAGTAGGCACGAGCCACGAGCGCCTCACCCTTGTGGGGGTTGAGCTCTGCACCTCCGCCGAGCTTATCGATAGCCTCCAGCGCAGCATTGGCGTGCTGGATAGCGAGGTAGTGAGCACGCCACAGGGCACGCATACCATCGGACTGGTTGTACTCAGGGCCGTCATTCCAGTAGACGAGGTCGTAGGTGAACTTCGTGAAGTTCGCTGTCCGTCCCGTAGTCATCGACATTATCCGTAGACATCTCACAGGCGTAGGCGAAGGAGGTGATAGGATAAGCGTTGGACAGTGCCAGGCGGATCTTCTCAGGAGTATCAAGCTGCACACGTTCGTCGGGTAGCTCATCGAGGAGCTTGTTGCAAGATCCGAGGACGAGGGGAGCCACGAGGGCCACGAGGGGCACGAAGAGTCTATTCATCATAATAGTATCTCGCTTAGAGTCCGACACGCAGAGTGAGGATGAGCTTCTTAGGAGCGGTGACCGAAGAGCTGTACATATAAGCAGGGTCATCGCCACGCAGACGAGCATCCGAATAGAGGAGCATAAGGTTCTGGGCCTGCAGCTTCACCGCGAGGTTCTTCAGCGGCGTGCGGCGCAGGAGGGTCTTCGAGACCGTGTACTCCATAGAGATCTCCTTGAGGCGTACGAGGTCGGTGCTGACGATACGCGCCGTGGAGGCACTGTAGGCATAGAAGCCGTTGATGAGGTTGTCCGCTCCGTACTGGTCGAAGGCGTAGCTGGTGGGGATACGAGGGATATCCGTGTGAGCCTCGTCACCAGGCTTCTTCCAGCGCTGAGTCAGCTCACGTGGGAAGGCTGAGTAGTCGTCCGTATTGGAGATACTACGCAGACGCGTCACAGCGCCGAACTCATAGTTGATATTCGCCGAGACGGTGAAGTTCTTATAGCGGAAGGTATTGGTCAGCGTACCGACATCCGTTGGGTCAAGCGTACCGCTGTACTTGAGGAAGTTGATATTGCTACTCGAGAAGTTGAAGTCGCCGAGCGTCTCTACCCCACGCTCGTTGTAGAAGCGAGGCATACCTTCGTTCGTCAGACCGAGGAAGGGGATAGAGAAGACGGAGGAGAGTGGATAGCCTTCGTAGGAGAAGCCAGAGCCCGAGACCATCGTACGGACCGTGGGGCTACTCAGGAGCGAGGTGATCTTATTCGTCTTGTGGAGGTAAGAGAAGCCAGTGGTCCAGCTGAAGGTCTTCGTCTTGAAGTTCACCGTCGAGAGGGTGAACTGCAGACCCTGAGGACTTCAGCTCCGCGACGTTACCATCCTTCTGTGCGACACCACCGAGCGACTGCGTGTAGATAGGACCGACGAGGTCATAGCTACGGCGACGGTAGGCATCGATCTCAGCCGAGATACGGCCCTTGAAGAGGCCGAAGCCGAGGCGTGCACCATAGGTCATCGTCTTCTCGTAGGTCAGGTCGTGGTTAGCGAGGTTGCTATATGCCAGAGCAATTTCCTTCGAGCTGGGGCGCCAGGGGATATTAGGATAGATCTCCTCGAGGGAGTTGGTGACGGAGGGGTTGTCCGCGACAAGCCCGACGTAAGTCTTCAGGCGCATCGAGGAGAGGGGCTTCAGATGACGGAAGAAGATCTCACGGTCGACACCCCAAGTCAGCTCCACATTCCACGTGGGGAGCCAGCGAACATAGCGCGAGGGACCGAAGCGGTTGCTGGCGTCGAAGCGCAGCAGGGCGTCGAGTGGAGTAGCGGTCGTCGTAGGTATAGCTGGCGCGAGTGAGGAAGCCGAGGTTGTTATTGACCTTGTTGCGGATGGTGTAGTAGTCCTTCCCTGCTCATGCAGAGGCGCTGGATAGCGTCGGGGAGGTAGTAGGAGTGGTAGCCCAGGTCGTAGAGGACACCGTAGTTGATGTTCCAGTTGTTCTGGACGTTCCCCTGATTGAGCTCCATACCCGCAGCAGCGAGGACGTTGTGCTTGCCGAAGGTCTGGTGGTAGTCGAGGTCGAACTTGAAGCTATTGACGTAGTTCTGCACGACGCGGCTCTCACGGATACCTCTCAGGGAGTACAGAGTAAGCGAAGTGCGTAGGGTCGTTGGGGTCGGTACGCAGGTTCTTATTGTTGTTGCGTACGTTGGTCGTCTGCATGGCGCGCATGCTACGAGCCAAGACGGAGTGCTCGGTATTATCAAGGAAGGTCACCGTATTGGTGTACTTGACGTCGGTGACGAAGGTCGCACGCAGCTGCTTGAGGATATCCCACGTAGCAGTACCCTGGATGCTCAGATAACCCTGAGTGCGGGTGCGACGGCTCTCACGGAGCTCGTCGAAGATATTGTAGGAGACGTAGTCCTTCGTATAGCTCTCCGTGGGGAGCAGTGCGCGGCTCGTCGTATTGGCGTACTTGACTGCTGAGGTAGCAGGCTCTTCGGAGGTGTTGTACTCCCCGATGATATTCAGCCCGATCTTCAGCGTAGGCAGGAGCTTGTAGTCCGCACTCATACTACCCGAATAGGTATTGGCGCGGCTGCCGATGGTCCACCCTGGGTCGACGCGAGCGGTGAGCGAGGCGAAGAGGTTCGTCTTATTCGTTCCGCCGTTGAAGCTCAGCGTATGGTTGTGGACGATGGTATTGCGGTAGAGCTGCTTGAACCAGTTGGTATTCGCACGCTCAGCGGCGCGGAAGTAAGCCAGACGTGAGGCCTCATCGTTGGACAGACGGGGCTTACCCGATTCGTCAAGCTCGTTGAAGAGCTGATACATACGGCCGATGAGCCCCTGGTCCTTAGACGTCTCCAGCGTGTGGATCGGATACATCCCCCGTCAAGCAGGTCCTGGATGAGGGCCACGTGCTGCTGCGAGTTCATCACGTTCAGGTCGTTGTACGTGGGGATGGGGCGGTAGATATATTCCCCGCGATAGCTAAGGGAGGAGACACCAGCAGAGCCAGACTTCGTCGTGATCTCTACGACCCCAGCGATACCGCGTGGGCCGTAGCTCGAGGTCTCCGATGAGGTGGTAAGGATACGTACCGAGGCGATGTTCTCTGCACTCAGACCTGGTACGAGACCTGCAGCGACCTGCTTGGAGTCTGCCCCAGCGAAGGACTCCAGGCTACCGTAGTCGCTACCGAGGACGACGCCATTGAGCACCCACAGTGGGCGAGCCTTCCCCGTGATCGAGGTAGCCCCACGGCTCGAGGTCGAGAGGATCACATCGTCCTTCCCGTCGCCCGAGTGCGTAGCGGTGGTGTCGGCCTTAGGCTTCCCCTGCTCTGGGGCTTGCACTGGGAGCTCCACATCCACCTGTGGCTGATTCGCCACGACAGTCTTGAGGACCTTACCGTTGAGGATGAACTGAAGGGTCTGGCCCGACTCGAGCTCGATGACGTAGAGTCCTTGCTCGGTAGTTGTCATGCTGCGACCAGTCTCCTTTACGACGACTTGGACTTTAGGGAGCACTGCATTCGAAGCATTAGTGACGCGCCCTGTGACCAAGATTTTCTGCGCTGAGGCCATACCTCCACCCAGGAGGAGTGCAAGGGCCAACGCTGAGAGTCTTGTCTTCATATACTCTAGCTTTGATATCTATTTGTGATCACGAAGATAACATTTTTATGATACACGGAAGGGGTATCATACTGAATGACTTAATCATCTCTCAAGAGGCACTCCCCGCACAAGCTATCCAGCCTAAGCACAGACAGATAAGAAGAGAGGCCATCTCCCCGTTGCAGGGAGATGGCCTCTTGTATTTTGGAGCACTCTCGGAGACGCTTGTACTTCACGTCACCAGCGAGGGCTTTGTCAGAGTCGACGACTACTTCTTGCGGTTGCCGTAGCGGCTCATGAACTTGTCCACACGACCAGCCGTGTCGACGAGCTTAGCCTTACCAGTAAAGAAGGGGTGCGACGTGCTGGAGATTTCCACCTTGATCAGAGGGTACTCTACTCCGTCTACGACGATCGTTTCCTTAGCGGGCATCGTCGAGCGCGTGATGAAAATGTCTTCGTTAGACATGTCCTTAAATACTACAGGACGGTAGTTCTCAGGATGAATTCCTTTCTTCATTATCGTTATAACGTTATAATTTGTTCTACTTTTTTTCGCTGCAGCCGAAGCTGCTGGGTTGGTAACCGTAGGAGCGCTAATGGACTGCAAATATAGACATAATTTATTGTATCTCCCTACCCCACCCGCCCATAGCACAGTCAATTACCCCTCTAAAGACGCGTCTGGAGCCCGCATTCATCACCCTGCTCACATCACCCTCAATGAGGTGCACGACGAGCCACGGAGAAGAGACACGCCATAATATAAAACTGCCCCATAGAGCCCTACCCTCTATTTATTCTGCTAAGGCATCGCACACTCAGCTCCACGATATGCCTCTCCGAAGAGATACACAAGCCCTTCGCCTTATCGCGAGTATTCCGCTTATTCAGTGGAGGAAAAGCATCGTTCTCGCGAAGAAAAAGCACCTTCACGCAGTGGTTTTTCTCATCTACGCACGTAGTCTTAAAGACTAGGCACGTAAATCCAAATATCCACGTACGTAGATATTAGAGCCACGCACGTAGTCCAAACTTATCTACCACTCGTCCACTACTTTTTATCCATACGTGGAGCAACAACCTAATATAGGTCGGCGCAGCAATCTATATAGGTCAGCTCAGCAACCAATACAGGTTCAGGCCGCCACCGAATACGGAGTGGTATCACCATGCATCTGAGCGGGATGCAATAGAGAATTATATACGCTATTTATATCGGTATATATGGCGCAAATTGGAGACTGTAAAAGGTTGGGCTACCTTTGCACCACAAAATGAAAGCACCCCGTGGTGCGCTTCATCACACTTTCAAGAAATTCAGTTATAGATTATGTGTTACATCAACAGCCAGCTCCCCGAGTTCAAGGTCAACGCTCACCGCAAGGACAAGGGTTTCATCCAAGTTTCTAACGAAGACCTCAAGGGCAAGTGGAGCATCCTCTTCTTCTACCCTGGTGACTTCACCTTCGTTTGCCCCACCGAACTCGCAGACCTCGCAGACCACTATGCTGAGTTCCAGGCTCTCGGCGTAGACATCTACTCCGTCAGCACCGACTCTCACTTCGTCCACAAGGCATGGGCTGACGCTACCGATACGATCCGCAAGATCGAGTACACGATGCTCGCTGACATGACCTTCGAGCTCTCGGCTGCCCTCGGCGTCCTCGGCGAAGAGTCTGGTCAGGCTTACCGTGGTACCTTCCTCTTCAACCCCGATGGCGAGCTGAAGATCGCTGAGATCCACGACAACGGTATCGGTCGTGACGCAAGCGAACTCCTCCGCAAGGTCAAGGCTGCTAAGTTCGTCTACGAACACCCAGGCCAGGTCTGCCCCGCTAAGTGGAAGGAAGGCGACGCTACGCTGACCCCCCAGCATCGACCTCGTCGGTAAGCTCTAAGAAGCACCTCTACCCCCAGCCGAAGGTCTTACCTTCAGAAGGCAAGGGCTCAACAAAACGGGGGAGGTAGAGTCTGCACGACTCTACCTCCCCCGTGCTTCATCTATACCATATATACTTCCTCACTCATTCGACTTACTCTTATGCAGCCTCGATCAGAATATCATCACTCAGCTTCAGGGTCTCTTCGCTAACCTGAAGCACCAGTATACCCTCGTCGTCGACAACGCAGGCGACGCCAAGAGCGAAGAGCTCGCCACGATGGCACGCGACTTCGCCAGCACCAGTCCCCAGATCTCCGCTGAGGTACGTCCCGCTGACGTCCTTCGCCTCAGCATCCTCCGTGATGGGCAGGCTACGGGCATCTCCTTCCGCGCCATCCCTGGCGGTCACGAGTTCACCTCCCTCATCCTGGCCGTCCTCAACGCTGACGGTCAGGGCAAGAACCTCCCCGAAGAGGTCTTCATCCGCCGTATCGCTGCGCTGAAGACGCCTCTGCGCCTGACGACCTACGCTTCGCTCAGCTGTACCAACTGCCCCGAAGTCGTCCAGGCGCTGAACGTCATGGCACTCTACAACGAAGGCCTCGAGCACGAGATGGTCGACGGCGCACTCTTCCAGGACGAAGTGAACGCCCGCAACATCAGCTCTGTCCCCTCCGTCTACGCTGGCGACACGCTCGTACATATCGGTAAGGCTTCCCTCGGTGACCTCCTCGCCGCCCTCGAAGAGAAGATCGGCGCCGAGCCAGTCTCCGCTGAGCCTATCCGCCGTAGCTATGACCTCATCGTCGTCGGTGGCGGTCCATCGGGTATCGCTTCGGCTATCTACTCCGCACGTAAGGGTCTCCATGTCGCCGTCGTCGCTGAGCGCATCGGTGGTCAGGTGAACGAGACTACGGGTATCGAAAACATCCCCTCCGTCAGCGCCACGACGGGTACGCAGCTCGCTGCTGACCTGCGCAAGCATGCGGAGATCTATCATATCGACCTCCTCGACAACCGCCGCGTCGAAGCCGTCATCGATGGTGAGACGAAGCTGGTGAAGACGAACCTCGGCGAAGAGCTCTCCGCCGCTCAGGTCATCCTCGCTACGGGTGCCTCTTGGCGTAAGCTCGGCGTCCCTGGCGAAGCCGAATACATCGGTCGTGGTGTCGCCTTCTGCCCCCACTGTGATGGTCCCTTCTTCAAGGACAAGGACATCGCTGTCATCGGCGGTGGGAACTCTGGTATCGAGGCAGCCATCGACCTGGCTGGTATCTGCCGCAGCGTCGTCGTCCTCGAGTATATGGACACCCTGCGTGCCGACATCGTCCTGCAGGAGAAGCTCGCTACGCTGCCCAACGTCACCGTACGCAAGGCTGTAGCTACGAAGGCCGTCCTCGGTGATGGCACGAAGGTCACGGGCCTCACCATCGCTCCACGTGATGGCGGCGACGAAGAGACGATCGCCCTCGATGGCCTCTTCGTACAGATCGGTCTCGCAGCCAACACCAAGCCCTTCGAGGAGCTGGTCGAGCTGCGCCGTGGCGAGATCGTCATCGACGAGCGCTGCCGTACCTCCGTCCCCTGGCATCTATGCTGCTGGTGACTGCACGACGGTGCCCTACAAGCAGATCGTCATCGCTATGGGCGAAGGCGCGAAGGCAGCACTGACCGCCTTCGACGATCGCATCCGCTCGGCGAAGTAACCCCACCCTATCTTTAGTCCATAACGCCGCAGGCCCCCGCTCTCTGGAGCGGGGGCCTGCGCTGCTTTTGGGGCGATCTACAAGTCTTTTTCAAAAAATTTACGCTACGATTAAACGCACCCTCCAGCTCGTACTCTAAGAGAGAAAGCAAACTCAAGAATACAGCATTTATGAATAGACTCCGTAGCCGCTCCATCATCGGCCTTATGAGCCTCCTGCTCTTGCTGCTTGGCCTGCCCACAGGCCTGCGCGCTCAGGACTCATTATACACGATCACGGGCCGTGTCCTCGACGAGAAGAGTGAAGCACTCCCTCGGTGCCAGCGTGAGCCTTCTCCAGAGTGACGGCAAGCTCAAGACGGGCGCCATCACCGCCAAGGACGGCGCCTTCCGCCTCAAGGGAATCGCCGCTGGAAGCTACACCCTGCGTGTCTCCTACGTCGGGTACAAGACCCACACCACCCCCATCCGTCTCGCGAAGCAGTCACTCACGCTGCCCACCATCACCCTCCAGGCTGAGGGCGAAGTCCTCGAAGGGGTGAAGGTCGTCGGGAAGGCCAGCGACGTCGTCATCAAGGGCGACACGATCGAATTCCACGCTGGCAACTTCACCACGAACCAAGGGGCGGTCGTGGCTGACCTCATCAAGAAGCTCCCTGGAGCCAGCATCGATGAGAACGGCAATATCACCATCAACGGGAAGACCGTCAAGCAGATCATGGTCGATGGCAAGCGCTTCTTCGAGGGTGACCCGAAGGCAGCTGCCAACAACCTCCCCTGCCGAAGTCGTCGAGAAGGTACAGGTCCTCGACCGTGATAGTGAAGCAGCCCGCCTCTCAGGCTTCTCCGACGGCAATGAAGAGACCGTCATCAACCTCACCATCAAGGCGGGGAAGAAGAAGGGACTCTTCGGTACGGCCTACGCTGGTGCTGGTACGAGCAAGCGCTACGAAGCGAACCTAACCCTCAGTCGCTTCGCTGACGACAATCAGTTCTCCATCATCGGAAGTCTCAACAATACGAACAACGCTGGCTTCACCGACATCAGCCAAGACGGCAATCAGCTCGGCTTCATGATGGGTATGGGCGCTGGTCGCCGTGGCAACAGAGGTGGTGGCGGTATCCCCCGCCGTGATGCCAACGGTATCCTGACCTCGAGAATGCTCGGCGGCAACCTCAATCAGACGCTCTCCTCGAAGCTCCAGCTCAATGCCAACATCCTCGGCGGTCGCAACACCACCAATAAGATCACGGACAGCTGGCAGCAGAACTACCTCCACCGGCTCAACGAGGGAGACCGGCAGAGCACGGAGCGTAGCGACAAGGACACCTACGGCGCCAACATCCGCATGGAGTGGAAGCCCGACAGCCCTGACGGAGATCATCGTCTCCCCCGAGCTCCGCTACGGACGCAGTCAAAGGTACCTACACCTCCACGACGAAGACCCTCGAGGATGCTACGAGCACGCTGATCAACTCCAGCGATCTCACGCAGAACACCCTACAGAAGAATATCAACGGGACACTGCGCCTCGATGGTAGCCGTCGCCTAAGTGCCGCAGGGCGTACCCTCACGCTCTCCACGCGCTTCGGCATCGAAGATGAGACGGGCGAGGGGAAGCACTTCTACAACCTCTTCGACCGCACCTCGACGACGAATCAGTCCGTCGACCAGCGCATCGACAGCCGTACGCGTAGCACCAGTTATCAGGCACGCCTTGGCTGGGTAGAGCCTCTCGGCAAGGGCTACCACGCAGCTCACCCTACCAGATCAAGGGCTCACAGAGCAATAGCTCACGCGACGCCTTCGACCCCGACGCTACGGGAGCCTACACGGTGCACAATGCGACGTACAGCAATGAATTCCGCTCAGAGTACCTCACGCATCAGGCAGGTATCGCACTGAAGAAAAAGGGCAAGACCTACGATGTGACCGCTGGGGTCAACCTCGAGTCATCGAGCATCAGCAGCCACTCCGTCGTCGGCGGTATCACGGCTACGCCTATCTCCCGCACGACGCTGAACTTCTCCCCTACGCTGCGTATGAGCTACAAGCCCTCAGCGTGGCACGGAGCTTCGCCTCGACTACTTCAGCCGTAGCTTCGCTCCTACCAACGAGCAGCTCGCCCCCGTACAGGACGTGACGAATCCCCTCATCTCCTACGTCGGGAATCAGGATCTGCTCCCAGGCTTCCAGCACAACCTCTTCGGGCGCTTCAGCAAGTACTGGACGAAGACGCAGACATCGCTCTCCGTCTTCGGTCGTGCTCAGGTCGTACAGAATGATATCATCCAGCGCTCACTCTACGACGTCACGACGGGTAGCGCACCATCGACTATACCAACGTAGACGGCAATGCCTCGGTAGGTATCGGTGGCTTCTCACGCAGACCCTCCCTGGGAAGAAGTTCTCCATCCGCGTAGCTTCCTTCAACGACCTGGCTCGTAGCAATACCTATATCAATGGTGACAAGAACCGTAGCCTCTCCCTCCGCCTGCGTGAGGAGCTCGGTCTGAACTACCGCGTCACGGGCATCGATATGACCCTCAAGGGAGGCTTCGGCTACTACAACGCCTCGAACACGCTGGCCTCAGCCGTCACTCCCGCGACGAAGGACTACTCGCTCGGCTATACGACCAATATCACCCTGCCGCTGGGCTTTGCCTTCGAGGGTGAAGCGACCTACACCACCTCACGTGGCTACGCCGCTGGCTACAATCAGGATCAGGTCCTGCTGAACGCTGGTCTCTCCTATAGCTTCCTCGCTGGGAAGAAGGCGACCATCCGCCTCAAGGGCTACGACCTCTTGAATAGCCGCCGCAGTATCTACCAGAGCATCACGGCGATGTCCAGCTCCATCGAAGAGTCCAACACGCTCGGCCGCTACGCTATGCTCCACTTCATCTACCGCTTCGATAGCTTCAGCGGTGGCGGTAGCAAGAGTGATATGAAGCGCCAGGGCCCTCCAGGACCACCCCATTCTAAGAAAGTAGTAGTGTATTAGAGAGTGTATTTTCTGTGTATATGCATATGTGATTGTGATGTGTGGCGGTGGGACTTCGGTCTCATCGCCACATTTCTTTGCTATGCTCCTCGATAGTGAAGCAAGCTACACTATATGAGTACGTGGGTAGAGCTATATAGGATGGCGAAGAAAGCTATATAGCTTTGTGAAGTGACCTCTGCTAGGCCGTTGCTCCGCGTAGGGATAAAAAGTTGTGGACGAGTGGTAGAAAAGTTTGGGCTACGTGCGTGGCTCTAATATCTACGTACAGGGATATTTGGGCTGACGTACCTGGTCTTTAAGACTACGTGCGTAGACAGAAGGGAAGCACTACGTGAAGGCGCTTTTTTCTTCACAAGAACAGCACTTTTCCCTCCGCTGAATAAGAGGAATACGCGCGATAAAGCGAAGGGCTTGTGTATCACTTCGGAGAGGCATATCAGGGGCTGAGCACGCGATGCCTTAGCACTCGAAATAGCGAACAGGACTCGTGGCAACAGTCTCTATATGAGGGAGAGGTATAAACCACTATGGGGTTGGTGGTTCATACTACCCCCTCTTACGGAAGTCACTTCAGCAGGCAGAGAAGCGCCCTTCTAACGGAGTAAGAATAGGCATTAGGAAGGGGCAAGCAAGGGCTTCTCCTTGCGAGTACTATGCCCAGTTGCTTGGACTAAGATTTGTACCTTTGTAGCCAAATAGATACATAGTAATTACCGATGACCTCCTCGTCTACGTCTTCGGCCCTTACGCCGCTCGGCGCTCAGGTCCGACTTCTCCTCCTGCGCTTCCTCCTCTCCTTCGTCATTTACAGCATCTGCCGAGGGATATTCTGCCTATACAATCAGGATCTCTTAGAGATCGGTTCGGCAGGGCAGCTTGCCCTGATGTTCTGGGGCGGCCTGCGCTTCGACCTCAGCGCTATCGTCTACACGAGCCTGCTGCTGACGACACTAAGCCTCCTGCCCCTGCCACAGGCTACAGCCGTGGCTACCAGCGTATGCTGACAGGGCTCTATCGCATCGTCACGAGTCTGGCTATCATACTGAACCTCGGCGACGTCGTCTACTATCGCTTCACGCTGAAGCGTACGACGCTGGCCGTCTTCGAAGAGTTCGGAGGTGAGAATCCATTCCAGTTCCTCCGCTTCTTCGTGGACTATTGGGGGATAACGCTCTTAGGGATCGGACTTATCATTCTCTTCTGTATCATCGAGGGGAAGTTCCCCCGTCCTAAGCAGCGTCCCACGGGCCGTATGTGGGCCTTCTACCTCACGTCGCTGGTCCTCCTCGGCGGGAGCATCTACCTCTCCATCGTCGCTGGGCGCGGTGGCTTCACCAGTGAGACCCGCCCCATCACACTGAGCAATGCGAACATCTATATACGCCGTCCTCAGCAGCGTGCGCTGGTGCTGAACACCCCATTCAGCCTCATCCGCACCATCGGCAAGTCAAGCCTGCCAGAGTACCAATATATGCCCTTCGCCGAGGTGCCGAAGTACTTCAACTCCGTCTACACCCCTGGCTCGACACCTGTCTCAGGGAAGTACAAGGGGCGCAATGTCGTCCTCATCATCTGGGAGAGCTTCGCACGCGAATGGGTCGGCGGGCTCAACCAAGATATCCCGGGTTACCAAGGCTTCACGCCCTTCATCGACTCGCTGATGCAGCGCTCCTATGTCTTCACTAACGGCTACTCCAATAGTCAGAAGTCCATCGATGCGATGCCTGCGATCTTCGCCTCGGTCCTCAAGCCCCACGTCCCCTTCGTCCTATCGATCTACTCGGGGAACAACATCACGGCTCTACCCGCACGCCTTGACTCGATGGGCTACTCGACGGCCTTCTTCCACGGTGCACCGAACGGCTCTATGGGCTTCAATGCCTTCGTAATGCAGGCAGGCGTCAAGGAATACTATGGTAAGACGGAGTACGCCAATGACGCTGACTACGACGGCAACTGGGGTATCTGGGATGAGAAGTTCCTCCAGTACGTAGCTCGCCAGATCGGCTCGCTTCGTCAGCCCTTCTTCGCGGCGGAGTTCACGCTCTCCTCGCACCACCCCTTCCGTGTGCCCGAGGAGTATCAGAAGGTCCTCCCCAAGGGTACGATCCCGATGCACCAGGCCGTAGCCTACACGGATATGGCGCTGCGGAAGTTCTTCGAGACAGCGAGCAAGCAGCCTTGGTACGACAATACCCTCTTCGTGATCGTCGCTGACCACGCCGTGCCAGGTGCGCTGCCCCAGTACAAGAACTCGACGGGTGCCTTCCGCATCCCTATCATCATCTTCGACCCACGAGGCGAACTCGTCGGCCGTGATACGGAGCACCTCGCCTCCCAAGCCGACCTACTCCCCACGATCCTCGACCTCGTCGGGGATGATAAGCCGATGGTGACCCTTCGGTGGTAACCCCTTCGACACGACGCGCCCCCGCTTCGTCGTGCAGGATATGGACGGCATCTACCAGATGATCGAGGGGGACTACGCCCTGCACTTCGACGGGCAGAAAGTCACAGCCCTCTACAACCTCAAGACCGATCCCCAGCAGCTCCACAACATCAAGGACCAGCCTGGGACGCCTCTCCCCACGATGCTTCTCCGCCTGAAGGCCTACCTGCAGGACTACGCTTGGCGCATGAAGTACAACAAGCTCACCGAGCTCCACCCTCAGCGATAACGAAATGACTACTACCGCTCCCGCCACATCTCCCGCCAGGAGTAGCCGCCCACCGATCAGCTCGCTCTACGTAGCGAAGGCCTTCGCCGCACTGCTCGTCGTCATCGGGCATACCCCTATGGGTATAGTCCAGGAGTGGCTCTACCCACTTACCCTGAGTGCCGTGCCCATCTTCTTCCTGATCTCAGGATACTTCCTCTACTCGCCAGATGAGTCGAAGAGTGCCGAGCGAGCATGGCGCTCCATCAAGAAGATTGTACCTATCTTCCTCATCGTCACACTCATCTACTGGCTGATGATCCTCCCCAACCACGGCAACATCGTCCGTAGCTGGGAGCAGATACGGCACTTCCTCATCTATGGGCAGCTGACGACGGTGCACCTATGGTTCCTTATGGCGATGCTCCAGGGACTGTGTGTCCTTGGCCTTGCCCTGCGTTGGAGACTGGGGCGCTACCTCTGGGCCTTCGTGCCGCTGATGCTGACGGCACTCCTCGGAGGGAGGTACTCCTTCCTCATCACAGGGGGCGAACAGCAGAATCTAATCTACGTCTTCAATAGCGTAAGCTATGCTCTGCCCTTCATGTCAGCTGGCTACCTCATCAAGAAGTATGAGGATAAGATCCCCACACACTTCCCCTGGGTGGTGCTTACGCTCCTTATGCTGACTCTGGCCATCGTGGAGCAACCCTTACTGCGCAGTTATGGTTATAACCACGGAGAAGGTCCTTATATCGGGAGCTTCCTCTTCGCAGTAGCCCTCTTCTTCACGGGCATCACTCACAAGGGCTTCGGTACGGGTAGCTGGGCAGAGACTGTCGGCGCTAAGTACTCGGGCAATATCTACTATTTCCACATCGCTGTAGCGACGGTCATAGCTCGGATTTTCATCAAGCTTGGGGCGGGATCCTTCTATATGCAGACAGGGGCTATCTGGGTCTTCGCAGCCTCGTTCCTTTTGGCCTTCATCATCGTCAAGATCCAGGATCGGCTGGGGATATACATCCTTCAGTAAGCCCTCTCATAGCCAAGCAATGAAACCAGCTTCGTCAGCGATCAATTCGCTCTACATACTCAAGTGTCTCTTCGCTTTCTTAGTAGTCACTTGCCACACGCCTATGGGGGCAGTCAAGGTGATGCTACAGCCCATCGCCATGGGTGCCGTATGTGTCTTCTTCCCTCATCTCGGGGTATTTCCTCTATAGTCCTCAGGCGGAGAAGAGCTATCAGCGAGCGGTAAAGTCTCTCCGTAGCACGGTCAAGATCTTTCTCGTCGTCTCGCTCTTCTACTGGGCGTGGCTGCTTCCGAATAATGGGAACGTGCTGAACTCCTTCCATCAGCTGGGATCACTCCTCCTCACGGGCTCGCTCTTCTCGGGACATACATGGTATCTTATGGCGATGATCCAGGGGCTCCTTGTCCTCGCCTTAGTCTTCCGTCTCGGCATCCAGCGCTATATCTGGGTCCTCACTCCCCTCTGTATCTTCGGCTTACTCGGCAGTCAGTATTCCTTCCTACTGACTGATGAGCGTGCAGACTACTACTATTACGTCTACACCTCCATCAGCTACTCCATCCCCTTCATGTCGATGGGCTACCTGATAGCCAAGCACGAGAGCAAGCTACAGGAGTTCCACCACTGGGGCATACTCTATGCTCTCGGTGTAGCCCTCGCCTATGGTGAGCGCACCCTCCTCTTCCATCCGGCCATGACTATGCCGCTGGGGCGCTCTTAGGAAGCTTCGTCACCGCCGTCCTCATCTTCATCTGGGCACTACAGCATAAGAGCTTCGGAGCGGGGACGTGGGCTGAGACGATCGGCGCCAAGTACTCGGGCAACATCTACTACTTCCACATCGCTGTAGCGACCATCGTCTCGAAGGTGCTCTCTGCTGCAGGTATGGGGCCCGTCTATGAGCAATTGGGCTCGGCACTCGTCTTCGCGGGGAGCATCGCCGTAGCCTATGTGATCGTGCGCCTACAAGACAAGATCGGGATCCACATCCTCAAGTAACATCCCCCTATAGACTTACATGCACGACAAGATAAGAGACCTCACCCAAGGCGACCTCTCGAGCCACCTCTACCGCATCGCCCTGCCGATCATGGGGACGAGCTTCGTGCAGATCGCCTACAACATCACCGATATGATTTGGCTGGGGCGACTAAGCTCGCAGGCCTTAGCAGCGGTGGGTGCGGCCTCCGTCTTCCTCTGGATAGCTGCCTCCTTCGCACTCATCAATAAGATCGGGAGCGAAGTGACGATCTCGCAGGGTATCGGTGCTGGTCGTCGTGACGAAGCCAAGAGCTATGCCTCGCAGAACGTCTGCATGAGCCTCCTCCTGAGCGTGGGGATGCTGGCGATCTACCTGCTCTTTGCAGGCAATCTCCTTGACCTCTATGCGCTCATCCCGAGCGTACGTGCCGAGGGCTTGAGCTACCTCTATCTCTCTCTCGTAGGCTTCCCCAGCATCTACCTCACCGCCTCCTTCACGGGTATCTACAATGCTATTGGCGATAGCCGTACGCCCTTCCGTATCTCCATCCTCGGGCTGGCGACGAATATGCTCCTTGACCCGCTCTTCATCTTCACCCTCGGCTGGGGGGTGTCGGGTGCGGCACTGGCGACCGTCGTGAGCCAAGGCTTGGTGCTACTGCTCTTCCTCTATCAGGTGAAGCGTGACAAGCTCTTCGGGGGCTTCCCCTTCCTCGTCCGACTGCACTGGACTCAGATACGACGCATCCTACAGATAGGTGTACCGCCTGCCTCACTGCAGGTCCTCTTCGCCTTCGTCAGTATCTATATCGGCCGTCAGGTATCCACTCTCGGTGGGCATATCGGCGTGGCGACGATGACGACGGGTGCACAGATCGAGTCGCTGACGTGGAACACCGCCTCGGGCGTCACCGAAGCCCTGACGACTATCGTCGGGCAGAACTTCGCCGCTGGTAAGCTCCGCCGCGTCTATACCGCCTTCTGCCGAGCCCTGAGCTTCACGCTCATCATCGGCGTACTGGGGACGATCCTCTTTGTCTTCTGGGGTGAAGAGATCTTCGCCCTCATCGTCCCCGAGGAAGCCGCCTACAAGGCAGGTGCGGTCTACCTCGGTATCGTCGGACTCTCGCAGGCCTTCATGATGCTGGAGATCACCGCCGAAGGGCTCTTCTACGGGCTCGGACGCACCTACCTCCCCGCAGCGGTCAGCATCGTCGGCACGTACCTACGCATCCCGATGGTCCTGCTCTTCGCCTCATGGGGCTGGGGTATCCGAGCTGTCTGGTGGGCCATCTCCATCTCATCGATACTCAAGGGGCTCACCATGCTCTACTTCTTCCTGCGCTGGAGACACCGCACTCGGGAGGAGCGGAGACAGCAGGGCCTCGCATAGCGAAGCGATCCTATATATCAACCAATATTCTAACTTATTCCTCTCATGAACCCTCTTTTTCTTCGCACAGATACTACCAGCTGACTCGGCTGCAGGCTCGGAGCTCAAGGAAGCTATCGGAGCTGCCACGCAGCCCCTCAACCTCGACATCAAGCACTGGTTCAGCCGGAGCATGCTCGAGGAGTGGCTCAACGCTGGTATCAACTTCGGGCTGCGCGTCATCCTCGTACTCGTCCTCTTCTGGCTCGGTAGGTCGTCATCACCCGCCTGAAGAAGATCTTCAACGGGATCCTCTGCCGCCGCAATATCGAGGGAGTAGCCGTCTCACTCCTTGACTCGGTCTTCACTGCGATACTGTACATCGCCCTCTTCCTCTTCTTGGCTGGTGTGCTCGGCGTGAAGTCCGTATCCTTCGCCGCTGTCCTGGCCTCTATGGGTCTGGCTGTCGGTATGGCACTCAGCGGCCAGCTGCAGAATCTCGCTGGTGGTGTCATCATCATCGTCACCAAGCCCTTCAAGCTCGGCGACTTCATCTCGTCGCAGGGTACTGATGGCACGGTCAAGGCCGTCCGCCTCTTCCACACCGAGGTACTGACGCCCGATAACAAGTCGGCCTTTATCCCCAACAGCACGCCTCAGCAGTAGCCTCGTGACGAACTTCTCCCACGAAGAGCTCCGCCGTGTGGAGTGGACCATCGGCATCGAGTATGACGAAGACTACCAGCGTGTGCGTCAGGTCATCCTCGCTCTCCTCCAGCAAGACCAGCGCATCCTCACCACGCCAGAGCCCGTCATCGTCCTGCACAAGCTGAATGACTCATCCGTAGATATCTTAGTGCGTGCTTGGGTGGCTTCGGGCGACTTGTGGCCTGTCTTCTGGGACTTCAATGAGCGAGTCTATGCGGACTTCAACGCTAAGGGTATCGGCTTCCCCTTCCCGCAGCTCACTGTTCACCAAGGGAAGTAAGACGGATGTCCTTCAAGCTCACCTCACGCTTCCGCCCCACGGGAGACCAACCGCAGGCCATTGACGAACTCGTCCACGGCTTCGAGTCGGGTGTCCCTTCCAGACGCTCCTCGGGGTCACAGGCTCGGGGAAGACGTTCACCGCTGCCAACGTCATCGCCCGCCTCGGCAAGCCCACCCTTGTGCTTAGCCACAATAAGACCCTCGCAGCACAGCTCTATGCGGAGTTCAAGGCCTTCTTCCCCGACAATGCCGTCGAGTACTTCGTCTCGTACTATGACTACTATCAGCCCGAGGCCTACATAGCCGCCTCCGACACCTATATCGAGAAGGACATGGCGATCAATGCCGAGATCGAGAAGCTCCGTCTACGCGCCACGGCTTCCCTCCTCTCGGGGCGTGAGGATGTCATCGTCATCTCCTCCGTCTCGTGCCTCTATGGTATGGCAGATCCCAAGGCCTTCGAGGAGAAGATCCTGCGCCTACAAGAGGGACAGCGCTACAGTCAGGAGCAGCTCAAGCGTGACCTGGTCCTCAATCACTACGTCAACGACCGCCTGACCTTCACCCCGGGCTACTTCCGTGTCAAGGGCGACACCATCGATATCTTCCCCTCCATCGAAGGCTTCGACGGTGTGGCGTATCGCGTGACCTTCTGGGACGATGAGATCGAGCGCATCGCCTCCTTCGACCCACAGAGCGGTAGAGAATACGGGCCGATGACCCGCCTCGTCATCCACCCTGCCAACCTCTTCGTCACGACGCAGGAGCAGGTCAACTCCGCCGTCGGGCAGATCGACGTCGACCTCGGTCAGCGCGTGCAGGAGCTGGAGGACGAAGGCCGTGCCTTCGAAGCCAAGCGCCTCTACGAGCGTACCACCTATGATCTGGAGATGATCCGCGAGCTGGGCTACTGCTCGGGGATCGAGAACTACTCCCGCTACTTCGATGGTCGCCAGCCTGGTGAGCGCCCCTTCTGTCTCCTCGACTACTTCCCGAATGACTTCCTCCTCATCATCGACGAGAGCCACGTGACCGTACCACAGATCCATGCGATGTACGGCGGTGACCGCTCGCGTAAGACGAGCCTCGTGGAGTACGGCTTCCGCCTGCCCGCTGCGCTGGACAATAGACCGCTGAAGTTCGAGGAGTTCGACGACCTCACCCCACGCATCCTCTATATCAGCGCGACGCCCGCCGAGTACGAGCTCACCAAGAGTGAAGGTGTCGTCGTCGAGCAGCTCATCCGCCCCACGGGCCTTCTCGATCCGCCTATTGAGGTACGCCCCACACTCCATCAGGTCGACGACCTCGAGCATGAGATACAGATCTCCATCGAGCGAGGCGAGCGCGTACTCGTCACCACGCTCACCAAGCGTATGGCCGAGGAGCTCTCCGAGTACCTCATCAAGCACGGCGTCTCATGTAGCTACATCCATAGCGACGTCGACACGCTGACACGTGTGCAGATCATGGAGGACCTGCGTAAGGGCGTCTATGACGTGCTCATCGGTGTGAACCTCCTGCGTGAAGGCCTTGACCTACCCGAGGTAGCCCTCGTCGCCGTCCTCGATGCCGATAAGGAAGGCTTCCTGCGTAGCCACCGCTCGCTGACGCAGACGGCAGGGCGTGCCGCGCGAAACGTCAACGGCCGCGTCATCTTCTACGCCGACCACATCACCGAGAGCATGCGCCTGACGATGGACGAGACCGCCCGCCGCCGTGCCAAGCAGATCGCTTACAACGAGGCCAACGGCATCACACCCCAGCAGATCGTCAAGAATAGCTCCTCCGCCTTCCCCGACAAGAAGGGCAGCGACGAAGCCATTCCCTACATCGAGGCTTCGCCCGAGGCTGCTGTGGAAGACCCCATCGAGCAGTTCCTCTCGCTCGACCAGCTCCGCGAGCTCGCCGAGACGAAGCGCAGCGAGATGATGGCCGCCGCGAAGGAACTCAACTTCGTCGATGCCGCCCGCCTGCGCAACGAGCTACAGCGCCTCGAGGAGAAGATCCGCCTGCTGCAGTAGCCCTCTCCTATCCCCCCAAAAGCACTTTCGCCCCGCTATGCTCACTCGTTGGTGAGACATAGCGGGCGGAGGTATTAGCGGATATCGCTCGCAGCGGGGCTATCGATTGATGCGGTAGCTGACGCCGAGGTTGAGGAAGACGTGACGCAGCGAGTAAGGCATGACCTCGAAGCTCTTATCAAAGATCTTCGGCAGACCTACGTTCATACGCGCCGTAAGCCCCCAGTGCGGGTCGATCTGATAGTCTGCACCGAAGCGCACACCGACGTCATTGCGCACGAGGAAGTCCCCGAGGCTGAAGGCAAGCACCGCGCCCTCCTGATAGACACGACCATCCATGAGGCCGTCGCCATCGAGCTTAGCGGTGAACTTACGCTTGAGCGCGTGAGCATAGTAGCCCCCAGCTATGAGGCGGAAGGAGCTATTAGGCAGAGCGTAGCTCACCCCCACGGGCACCACGACATAGCGGGTATCCATCTCGACACGCTGGTAGCCCGTGTAGTGCTGCTCCTTGAAGTCCTCACTCTGATAGCGGATGGGCATATCTTCGGCTTGGACGGTGGTGCTAAAGCTACGGATATCGTACTCCAGCCCGAGGAGGAGGGAGAAGGGGCTTGCAGGCGTGAGGCGGTAAGAGAGGTCCAGCCCCACGTTGGGCGTCCCCCCGGGCATGAAGGCCGTGACCTTCTTGACGGGCTTGGGTACGGAGGGAGGCAGAGCACCACCGATGTTGAAGCCGAGGTGCACGCCCTACACCGAGGCGTGAGGGTTGCTCGTCACCCGTCTCAGCGGCGCGAGCGGGGAGTGCGAGGAGGCCAAGAGAGAGGCCGAGGAGGAGCGTTCGAATCATCTTCATACGGCAGGACTAATGATGGGGCTTAATGCGATCCTGGAGCTTGACCTCGCGCAGGCGTAGCTCGCTACCCACAGCACCGATGTACTCGGCACCACGGAAGCTCGAGGAGAAGACCAGAGCCAGACGATACTTTTTCGTCGTGAAGTCCACGGCTTCGTAGCGTGCTTCGTCGACGGGTGTGAGGCGCAGGCGATAGGTCTGCCACGTGCCAGCGGGAGTCGTAGGCTCCAGCTCGACGTAGCCCTTCGCCACGATGCGCGCATCCGTCTGCAGCGTCACGCCATTGAGGTAGCTCGCATCGTCGGTGACTTCGTAGAAGACAGCCGAGACAGCGGCACGGTCTTCGCTGGGAAGCTCGACCTTCTTATCCTGCCCATGGATGACCTTCTCCCCCACCTTGTACTGATAGGTGAAGTCCACGATCTCGGGGATACCGCTGGAGTAAGGCTGACCGAAGAGCGTCGACTCGAGGGGCTTCCCACGAGATTGCGTGCATCGACCCTGACCCGTATAGAGGGCACCCGCGATGACGTTCGTCCCGATACCGAAGAAGTAGAAGCCCTTGATCGAGCGGATGATGGCGCCATGAGCGGCTCCATTCTCCTCCAGTGGCACGACGGGATAGTCCGTAGGCGAAGAGGAGAGCATCGTGTAGCCCCTGATTGCTGGCCGAGGCCCAATAGGTATTCTTAGCGTCTTCGTCAGCGCTGATAGCGGGCAGACGATAGGCGCCCTTGCTCACATCGATCCAGCGCGTGAAGTCGAAAGCCTGGCTGGCGGTGAGTACGCCCTCCTTGTACTGGCGATCGATGAGGCTGCTGCTCCTTGCGCGTGATGGGGTCATCACACGAAGCGAAAAGCCACGGCAAGAGCCATGAGGGCAAGTGAAGTGGAAACTCTTTTTCATCAACATCTATGTGGATATAAACTGGCTATCCCCCGAGGGGAATAAGCAGATCAGCCCCATCACCGAGCGTGTCGGCGATGGGGGCTGTATGCTTGGCATGAAGGCTGGGGGCACCCGTCCGCCGTGAAGCGGAAGAGATCCCCGAGGTCTTCTTACTTCTCAGCGACGTAGCGGCGCTCCTGATGCGCGCCTTCTACCGGTGAGGGCACGGAGGTAGTAGAGCTTTAGCGCGACGTACCTTACCGAAACTTCTCGACAGTAATCTTTTTCGATGAAGGGGCTTTCGATCGTGAAGATACGCTCTACGCCTACACCTTCGCTGATCTTACGAACCGTGAAACGCTTCTTGTCACCGTGACCGCTGATGCGGATGACGACGCCACGATAGCGCTGGATACGCTCCTTACCCCCTTCGCTGATGCGGTAGTCAACGGTGATAGTGTCACCACTACGGAAGGCGGGGTGGCTCTTACCAGTAGCGAAAGCTTCGTTGACGATCTTAATAAAGTCCATTGTTTGTCCTTTAGCTTATTTGATTAGTACTACACTAAACGCAATATAACAGGCCACACTTATACATATATTCCTGACAGAGATTACGCAAAGCGTCGCAAAGGTACAAAAAGCGCGCAATCACAAGGCCTTACCATGCAACACGTACGACGATTCACCCCGACGACCGCCTCCCTGCGCCCAAGGGAGGGAGGGAAAAGCAGCCAGTAGCTTTGATCTCCATTGTACGACCTCGGCTCAAGGCTACTGCAAGACTGAGAGCCGCTCCTTCAGCATCTCAACGGTCACCATGTTGGTCGTAGAGATACGGCAGGGTGGGAGAGCATACTTGCTGAGAAGGCTGTCCTTGAGCGCATCTCGGGCCTGCTGTGTGGTGCCAGCCTTATGGAAGCTCCAGCCATCGATCTCGATGACGAGAAGCGGACGCTTAGTGAGCGCATTGTAGATGAGGAAGTCTACATGAGCGAAGGGACTTTGGACAAAGGCAAGTTCCTCTGCATCTAGTAGTGAACAGTCAGCGATCAGCTTCGAGAGAGGATAGTGGACAGCATCGACAGCTCACGTCGTCCCATATCTTCGAGAGCCTTGATCAAGGTGTCGTAGAAGAGGTTCTCCGAGAGCTGGTCAGATATCTGATGCTTGGACTGGTAAGCTAGACGCTCGGTGGTGTACTGCTTATAGAGCAGGTCAAAGACGGAGTGTAGCTTGCTCTCCCTCACCTCGAAGTTGTTGTACTGGATGTAGTTGATCAGCTGGGATAGGATACTCTCCTCGGGCATATCGTTGCCCGTCGCGACGACGCAGAGGTGGGTCTTGGCACGAGAGATCGCTACATTGAGCAGGTTCGCATCATCTGAGAACTCCGTGGGGCATTGTCCACCATGCTCATGATGATCGTGTCGCACCTCGCCCTTGATACTTATGGACGGTGCTGGCTATATCTTGCCTCAGCGCCTGATTGATCGCCATCGCTTGATCACGATAGGGGGTGATGATGCCCACAGTCCCCTTATCCTGATATTCGGGTAGTACCTCTTGGGTGATGACATCGATCTCTGCTGGTTGAAGCGCCCTCGGGCATGATTACCCTTCACGGTGCGTACTACTTGGAGCACCTTCTCCTGGCCCGAATCTGTCGTCATGGAGATCAGTCCCTCCATCATAGAAGCGCTGGTTGCAGAACTCGATGATCTTGGGATGACAGCGGTAGTGCTCACGTAGCAGCGTCACGGGAGCGTCCTTGAAGGCTTCGATGCACGACTTCAGGAAGCTATGCGTCACGGCATTGTAGCGGTCATCTACCTGATAAGCCTTTTGTATCGCACCGAGGGCAAGTGCCTCCTCGGCTCACTACATTAGGAAGCTGCTTGTCATCCCCTACGATCACGGCATTCAGAGCGCACGATAGGGTCAGTGCACCTGTCTTGATATCGATCTGCGAAGCCTCATCCATGATCACATAGTCAAAGACATAGTCCGGACTGATATTCCCATTCGATCGGTAGGTACTGCTCAGCACCACGGGATACTCCTGAGGAAGACCTCGGTCTTGGGTTTGAGCTCCTTGAGTGTGAATTGGTATCGGGCACCGCCTCCATTATAGCGCTTAGCGATGCTGCTTTTTGAGGATCTGGAGCGAAGAGGAGGTAAGCTCCTTGACACGCTGCTTGATGTCGATGGATTGGAGTCGCTCTGTGATCGTCTCTATATCTTGCTCTAGCTTGGCTTGGTAAGCGTAGTAGTAGGCATGCTCCAAGCTTGCGATGACCTGAGAGAGGTCTTGCTTGAGGAATGAGAAGGCATGCGAGCCCAAGGTAAATGTATGCTTCAAGCGGAACCAGAAGCTGGGCTTCTTCGACTGCTCTGCAAACTCTTGGCACTGGAGAGCAAGGTCATTAGTACAGAAGGAGCCTTCTGCCTCAGCCATTCGGCGTCTCGATCGGTAGTTGCATTCAGTCGCTCATTGTACTGCCGCTCGGTCTGCAGGGGCATTGAGCTCTGCCTTCAGGAGGGCAAGTTTCGTTTGATCCTCGAAGCCCTGTGATACTTTCTGTAGCGCCTCCTTAGCGAGCTCTCGGACTGCAGGGGTATCCCCGTGTGCCCAGCTACTCATGTCGGGATAATAGGGACTTTGTCGCTTGATAAAGGCATCCTTATTCTCAGAGTTCCCCAGCTGAGCTACGAGGAAGCCTAGCCCTTCCCTGATGGAGCTTCTCGGCGATGTTCTCGACGGCGGAGTTGTTGTTGGATACTACCAGTATCGTCTTACCAGAGAGTAGCAAGTTGGCGATGATGTTGAGGATGGTCTGCGTCTTCCCCGTCCCTGGAGGCCCTTGCACAATGCTCACCTGATGGCCGAGGGCTGCCTCTACTGCAGCCTTTTGGCTGGCATTGCACCCGAAGGGATAGTACACCTGCCGAGGTAGGGAGCGCACAGCCAATCGTCGCCTATCGCCAAGGTACTGTGCTAGGGGCACGTTATCTCGCTTCACATCCACGTGCTGATAGGCCTTCGAGAGGATATTCGTCCCATCGCTAGCACAGAGTCCCGTCTCATCGGCGAGCTTCTTCAGATAGTCCCAGGTGGATCCCCCATCTGGTCTATTCGGTGCGGGGTGACGTAGACTTCCCGCCCATCTAGACACTCTGCATAGCCGCTGGTATAGGTCACGCGGTAGAAACGATGCTGGGGGCTGGCGAAGCACAGTAGCTCTGCGATGTTGGAGATACGCTTCCCCGAACGTAGAGCCCTCTATCCACGATGTTGATGACCTCGGGGTCACGGAGGACGAGCAGTCGTGCTTTGTTGTATTGGAAGGACGAGAGAGGTGGTGAAGCGTACCATCCACCCTCCCTGTTCGCTTGCCTTGATGGATTCTGACCTGTTCGGTGATGAACATCTGTTTGTCCCTCGTCGCTCCAAGTCTACGATCATACACTGCCTTGCATCCATATCTCTGAGTCAAAAATCTGCCTATTGCTATAAGTCTTTGCGCGGCTACGCCACACGGCGTACCACCCTTCAATGAGGCATCTAAATTACCAAGAATACGAGACAAAGGTGCGGTGGGTATGCTAGAAAGCAGGGCTCCCCGTACGACGATTCACCCCCCGACGACTGCCTCCCCTGACCCTAAGGGAGGGGAGGGAAAAGGCATCGATGAAGCCCCCTCCCCACCGTACGCTACCCCGCCTCTCCGTGAGCAGGGTGAGTCAACCCTATATAGGTCACTGCTCCGACCTATATAGGTCGAGCGCGCGACCAATATAGGTTCGTATGCGGACCAATATAGATTCACTCACAGACCAATATAGGTTTTCATTTGCATTCCACTATTGGTTCGCATGTGGCACCAATAGTGGGATGAACGCAAACGACTATTGCTCTGCTCCTCCCTCACTATTCCTCCGCCGATACGCCCCATACAAAGTTTCCCTTTCAGCAGTGCATCTGATAGAGATGCACTGCTGAAGGGAAAAAGCAACCAGTACTGGTCGGCGTCGTGACCAGTACTGGTAAGTGGTGGTGACCAGTACTGCTTTACTGAAGTGACCAGTACTGATCCGATCGGCGACCAGTAGTGGTCACTTTTATCCCTCCCGAGAGATGCTCTACATCAGCGCATTAGGACGGGCAAAAATGAGCGAAAGAAGTGCCCGCTGCGACCGAAGTCACAGCGGGCACTCGCCGATAGAATATCGAAGGGGAGAGCTACTATTCTGCGCTTTCAGCAGCAGGAGCTTCAGCCGTAGCCTTCGTAGAGCGGCGTGAACGACGCGTCTTAGGAGCAGCCTTCTTTTCAGCCTTTTCCTTGAGCATGTTCTCGTTGAAGTCTACGAGCTCGATGAAGCAGACAGCAGCGTTGTCACCGAGGCGGTTACCCGTCTTGAGGATACGAGTGTAGCCACCGGGACGGTCAGCGATCTTTTCAGCAACGGGGCCGAAGAGTTCCTTGACAGCAAACTTATTCTGCAGCTCAGCGAAGACGATACGACGTGCGTGCGTGGAGTCTTCCTTAGCGCGGGTCAGCAGGGGCTCGACGTATACGCGAAGAGCCTTAGCCTTAGCGACCGTGGTGAAGATGCGCTTGTGCAGGATGAGCGATGCAGCCATGTTGGAAAGCATAGCCTCGCGGTGCGCCTTCTTACGACCGAGATGATTGAATTTCTTATTATGTCTCATCTTTCTACTTAGTCATTATCTAAATTGTACTTGCTAACATCCATCCCGAAGGTGAGTCCGAGTCGCTCCATCAGCTCGTTGAGCTCGTCCATAGACTTCTTACCGAAGTTGCGGAACTTGCTGAGCGTATCAGCGTCGAGGACGACGAGGTCGGCCAGACGGAATACGTTGCCGGAGCGGAGGCAGTTCTGCGCACGGACGGAGAGATCGAGATCCTTGAGATCAGTACGGAGCAGCTGAGATACGCGATCGATCTCCTGCATGTCCAGTACCTCCTCGTCGCCTTCCTCGATGACTGCATTCTCTTCTACTTCGACAGGGTCAGAGATGAAGAGGCTGAAGTGCTCGATGAGGATAGCTGCTGCGTCCTTGAGAGCCTGCTGGGGATGAATGCTCCCGTCAGTGGTGATCTCGAGGGTCAGCTTCTCGTAGTCAGTCTTCTGCTCTACACGATAGTTCTCCGTGAAGTACTTGACATTACGGATAGGCGTATAGATCGAGTCGATAGCGATCGTCTGCAGCTCATTCTCCTGAGCCGTGTCGACCAGCTTTCTCATCAGCGGGGATGTAACCACGCCCCTTGTTGATGGTGAGCCTCGATAGTAAGGGTATACGCCCTCATCGATGTGGCAGATGACCAGCTCGGGATTGAGGACTTCGAAGGAAGTCAGCTTGCCGTTGAGCTCGCCAGCGAGGAACTGCTGCTGACCAGAGATCGTCAGGCTGACGGTCTCCTCAGTAGCGTCCTGGACGAGGGCACGGAAGCGGACTTGCTTCAGGTTGAGAATGATGTTAGTTACATCCTCCAAGACACCCGGAATAGTAGCAAATTCATGATTGACACCTTCGATCTTGATGGTCGAGATGGCGTAGCCTTCGAGTGAAGAAAGGAGTATACGACGCAGGGCATTACCGACAGTGGTACCATATCCCGGCTCAAGAGGGCGGAACTCGAACTTAGCGTACGAGTCCGTCGCATCCATCATGAGGACGTTTTCGGGCTTCTGAAATGCTAATATTGCCATGTGAGTGAGATAATAGGGATTATTACTTAGAGTATAGTTCGACGATCAGCTGCTCCTTGATCTCTTCGGGGATGTCTTCACGCTGAGGAGCGCTGAGGAACTTACCGGAGAGAGAAGCCTGATTCCACTCGAGCCAGCTGTAGCTGCTGTGGCTACGACCAGCCAGAGAGTCGGTGATGACCTCTAAGCTCTTCGCCTTCTCACGGACGCCGACGACCTGGCCGGGCTTGAGGGTGTAAGAAGGGATGTTGACTACCTGACCATCGACGGTGATGTGACGGTGCGAGACGAGCTGACGAGCAGCTGCACGCGTCTTAGCGATACCGAGGCGATAGACGACGTTGTCGAGGCGGCTTTCCAGGAGCTGGAGGAGCACTTCACCCGTGACACCCTTCGTGCGCTGAGCCTTTTCGAAGAGGTTGCGGAACTGACGCTCGAGTACGCCATAGGTGTACTTAGCCTTCTGCTTTTTCCCTTGAGCTGGATGCCATACTCGCTCGTCTTACGACGTCGGTTGTTGCCGTGCTGTCCAGGAGGATAGTTCTTCTTGGAGAGTACCTTGTCGGCACCGAAGATAGGTGCGCCAAGCTTTACGGGCGATCTTTTGATTTTGGACCTGTATATCTTGCCATTGTCTTCTATTGTTGAAGCAGTACGAGCGACCTCTCGGGGAGAGGCAACGCTGGAGGCAGAGAGCAGCGAGTGGCGGGAGGGAGGCGGAGTGCAGCCGCGACCGGTTATGAGGAGAGGATAGATATATGAAAGTATAGCCAATCTTTCACTCGTCGTCTACCCTCGGCGCCTTGCTTAGCTCAGGACTCTTAGCGTTCGCTCGCACCCTGGTGCCCGATGGAGGGAGCACAGTGAGCGGAGCGTCTCTGGGAGTGTACTGCGATCTTTAGTGAAACTACTCTGTGATCTGAAGCGAAGTCAGGGGATTAGACGCGACGACGCTTAGGAGGACGGCAGCCATTGTGTGGCATTGGGGTCACGTCGACGATCTCAGTGACTTCGATACCAGCGCCATGGATGGTGCGGATAGCAGACTCACGGGCCGTTACCTGGACCCTTGACGAAGACCTTGACCTTGCGCAGACCGAGGTCGTAAGCGACCTTAGCGCAATCCTGGGCCGCCATCTGAGCAGCGTAAGGGGTGTTCTTCTTAGAGCTACGGAATCCCATCTTACCAGCCGAAGACCAGCTGATGACCTGACCTTCGTTGTTGGTCAGAGAGATGATGATGTTATTAAAAGAAGAGTGGATGTGAGCTCTGGCCCACAGCGTCGATCTTGACGACCTTCTTCTTTGCGACTACTTTCTGCCATATCAATCTCTATTACTTAGTAGCTTTCTTCTTATTTGCGACAGTCTTCTTCTTACCCCTTACGAGTACGAGCATTGTTCTTCGTACTCTGACCGCGTAGAGGCAGACCGATACGGTGGCGGACACCACGATAGCAACCGATGTCCATCAGTCGCTTGATGTTGAGCTGGACTTCGGAGCGCAGATCCCCTTCGACCTTGTACTCGGCACCGATCACCCTCACGGATAGCGGCAGCCTGGTCGTCGGTCCAGTCCTTTACCTTGATATTGCGATCGACCCCAGCCTTATCGAGGATCTTGGTAGCGCTGCTACGACCGATCCCGAAGATGTAAGTCAAGGCAATTTCTCCTCGTTTGTTTTGTGGCAAGTCGACGCCAACAATTCTGATAGCCATACTTATCTTAGTTCGTTAAAATATAGTCCGATGGTTAGAGACTACCCCTGGCGTTGCTTGAACTTGGGGGTTCTTCTTGTTGATTACGTACAGACGCCCCTTGCGACGAACGATCTTGCAGTCGGCGGTGCGCTTCTTGAGTGATGCTCTTACTTTCATATCTATATAGGGTTATTTATATCTGAATGATATACGCCCCTTAGTCAAGTCGTAGGGAGACATCTCTACCTTGACCTTGTCACCTGGGAGGATCTTGATGTAGTGCATACGCATCTTCCCAGAGATGTGGGCGGTGATGACGTGTCCGTTCTCGAGCTCGACCTTGAACATTGCGTTCGAGAGCGCTTCGAGGATGACACCGTCGAGTTCTATTGCTGCTTGCTTCGGCATATACTGTGGTTGCGAGATTAAAACCTCTGTCTACCAAGACTTCCTTTGATAAAGTCAAACGAAGAGAGGATATCGGCCTTGCTCATCGCGGATAGCGACGCAGTGCTCGAAGTGGGCTGAAGGCTTGCCCGTCTTAGTACTGGACGGTCCAGCCATCGCGATCGAAGATGACATTCTTCGAGCCCATGTTCACCATTGGCTCGATGCAGATGCACATCCCAGAGCGGAGCTCAGGCCCCGTGCCACGGCGCCCGAAGTTGGGCACACCTGGCTCCTCATGCATATTCTTCCCGATCCCGTGGCCTTCAAGTTCGCGGACGATATGATAGCCACGCGCTTCACAATACTGCTGGACCGCAGCGCCGATATCACCGACGCGCTTCCCCGCTACAGCATGCTCTGATGCCGATGTAGAGGGATTCCTTCGTCGTGCGAAGGAGAGCCAGAGTCTCGGGAGCTACCTCACCTACAGCGAACGTGTAGGCGGAGTCCCCAGTGAAGCCTGCGAGCTTGTGCTGCAGTCGACGGAGACGATGTCACCGTCCTTGAGTACGACCTTCGAGGAAGGGATCCCGTGCACCACATGGTCATTGACTGAGGTGCAGAGACTCCCAGGAAGCCATTGTAGCCGAGGAAGGCGGGAGTCGCACCGTTGTCACGGATGAACTCCTCAGCGCGCTTGTCCAGCTGCAGGGTCGAGACCCCAGGAGCTATGATCTTAGCGATCTCGGCGAGCGTGCGACCGACCAGGAGGTTGGGCCGCGCGCATGAGTTCGATCTCTTCGTCTGTCTTTAAGTAGATCATCTTAGTAAGCAGCTACAGAGCCGGTACGTCCCTTTGATACGACCACTCTTGAGCAGACCATCGTAGTGGCGCATCAAGAGGTGGCTCTCGATCTGCTGGAGCGTGTCGAGGACGACCCCGACAAGGATCAGCAGTGACGTACCACCGAAGAACTGAGCGAATCCCCCAGAGATACCGATGACACGAGCGAAGGCAGGCATGATAGCCACGATAGCGAGGAAGAAGGCACCGGGGAGGGTGATGCGGTCCATGATCGCATCGAGGTAGTCCTTCGTAGCCTTGCCAGGCTTCACACCGGGGATGAACCCATTGTTACGCTTCAGGTCGTTGGCCATCTGCGCAGGGTTGATCGTGATCGCTGTGTAGAAGTAGGTGAAGAGGAGGATGAGGATCGCGAAGACCAGGTTGTACCAAATGCCCGTATTGTCCATAAAGGCCTGTACGAAGCCGTTGGCACTGTCACCCTGTGCCCAGCTGAGGAGCGTGATAGGGAGCATCATGATCGTCTGCGCGAAGATGATCGGCATGACGTTAGCGGCATTGACCTTCAGTGGGATGTACTGGCGAGCGCCTCCGTACTGCTTGTTCCCGACGACGCGCTTAGCGTACTGTACGGGCACACGACGCGTACCCTGGACGAGCAGGATAGCACCGGCCATGACGGCGAGCAGGAAGACGATCTCGAAGAGGAACCACACGAGCCCCCAGCACCGCCAGAGGCGCGCGTCCCCCATTCGGCGAGCACAGCTCCCTGGAGGCGAGCGATGATACCGACTCACGATGATCAGAGATACACCGTTGCCAAGACCCCTTGTCTGTGATACGCTCACCAAGCCAAAGGACGAACATACTGCCCGCAGCCATGACGACGATCGCATAGATATCGAACCACAGTCCCTTCGGGCAGTGAGCCCCTGCTTGACGCAGCTGCATGTTCAGGTTGACCAGATAGGCCGATCCCCGGACGAGCAGCAGGACGACGGTTAGATAGCGTGTCCACTGGTCGATCTTGCGGCGCCTGCTCTCCCTTCCTGCTGCAGCTTCTGGATAGAAGGCACAGCGATAGCGGCGAGCTGCATCACGATAGACGCGGAGATATAAGGCATGATCCCCATAGCGAAGATCGAAGCATTAGAGAATGCTCCCCCTGAGAACATATCAAGGAGTGCCATCAGACCTTCGCTTGTCTGCTTGTGCAGGGCGCTGAGCTGGTTAGGATCGATCCCCTGGGATGACGATGTACGATCCCCAGGCGATAGATCAGGACGAAAAAAACAAGGTGGTGAGGATCCGCTGACGCAGCTCCTCTACCTTCCATATGTTTTTCAGTGTCTCTATTAAGCGCATGAGCTATTAGAGTTTTTACTGCACTACCTCCCCTGTGCGATGATAGCTGCTTCTGCGGACTTGGAGAAGGCGTTAGCCTCAACCTCGAGCTTCAGGCTGAGCGTACCGTTACCGAGGATCTTGACGAGGTCGTTCTTACCGACCAGGCCAGCCTCGATGAGGTCTGCCTTTTAGCGATGCGAGTCAGGCTCTTAGCTTCTGCCAGGCTCTGCAGCGTGGAGAGGTTGACAGGTGCATATTCGACGCGGTTGATATTCTTGAAGCCGAACTTAGGGCAGACGACGCTGGATAGGCATCTGACCACCCTTCGAAGCCGATCTTCTTAGAATAACCTGAGCGGCTCTTAGCCCCCTTGTGACCACGAGTAGAAGTACCCCTGAGACCAGAACCAGGACCACGACCGATGCGCTTACGCGTCTTGACGGAGCCCGCTGCGGGCTTCAAACTTGATAAATCCATTTTTCTTCTGTCTTTCTTTATAGGGTGATTACTCTACGATGCGCACCAGGTGCTTTTACCTTCTCGACCATCCCGCGGATCTGGGGATTGTCCTTGTGCTCGACCGTCTGGTTGAGCTTCTTCAGACCAAGTGCCTGAAGCGTGAGCTTCTGAGTCTTGGGGCTCTTGATCTGGCTACGTACTTGCTGGATCTTTATCGTTGACATTGTACTTAGAGTCTATGGATGATGATTAGCCCCTTGAAGACCTTTTTTTCGACAGAGATGCCACGCTGACGAGCGACCATCAGAGGCGAGCGCATCTGACAGAGAGCTTCGATCGTAGCCTTGACGAGGTTGTGAGGGTTAGACGAACCCTTGCTCTTAGCGAGGACGTCCGTTACGCCGACACTTTCCAGGACGGCACGCATAGCACCCCCAGCCTTAACCCCGGTACCAGCAGAAGCGGGCTTGAGGAAGACGCGAGCACCACCGAAGGATGCGGACTGTTCGTGAGGGATCGTACCCTTGTGGAGGGGGATCTGCTTGAGGTTGCGGCGAGCAGCAGCACCACCCTTCTGGATAGCTGCGGATACTTCACCAGCCTTACCCAGGCCGAAGCCGATACGGCCTTCTTCGTCACCGACGACGACGATAGCTGCGAAGGTGAAGGTACGACCACCCTTGGTAAACCTTAGTTACGCGGTTGATGGCCACGAGGCGGCTCTACGAGCTTATCCTTCTGCTCGGTATCTCGGTTTGTCTTTGTGCGATTATCTGACATTGCGATAGACAGTATTAAAAGTTAAGACCTGCCGCACGTGCAGCATCAGCGAGCTCCTTCACACGGCCGTGGTAGAGGTAGCCATTACGGTCAAATACTACGGTGGATACACCTGCGGCCTGGGCAGCCTTAGCTACCTCCGTACCCTACGAGTGCTGCGATCTCCTTCTTCGTACCTTCAGCATTGAGCTTGAGGGAAGAGGCGCTTTGCGATCGTGACGCCATCGACGTCGTTGATCACCTGAGCATAGATCTGCTTGTTGCTTCGGAATACCGTCAGGCGAGGACGCTCTGCCGTACCGCTGATCTTGGCACGTACACGCGTCTTGATCTTCTGTCTTCTATTTCTTTCTTCAACATGATTGCTTTATACGTGTTTTAGCGGTTACTTACCAGCTGACTTACCCGACTTACGACGGATGACCTCACCTTCGAAGCGAATACCCTTACCCTTATAAGGCTCTGGCATACGGAAGGAGCGGATCTTAGAGCACACCTGACCCAGCAGCTGCTTGTCAGCAGAAGAGAGGATGATCAGGGGGTTCTTGTTACGCTCAGTCTTCGTCTCCAGGTTGATTTCCTTAGGAAGCTGGAGGAAGATGTTGTGCGTGAAGCCGAGGCTAAGCTCGAGGATCTGACCCTGGTTGGATGCACGATAACCGACACCGACCAGCTCAAGCGTCTTGGTGAAACCTTCGGAGACACCGACGATCATGTTGTTGATGAGGGCACGATAGAGGCCGTGCAGTGAGCGCTCCTGGCGATCATCGCTACCGCGACGGACGACGACCTGAGCATCTTCTACGGCTACTTCGATACGAGCATCTACGCTCTGAGTGAGTTCGCCCTTAGCGCCCTTTACAGTGACGACACCATCCTTCACGGACACCGTTACGCCAGCAGGGATGCTAATGGGGTGCTTACCTATTCTTGACATAGTTTGTACCTCCTTGCTTTAGTAGATGTAACATAGCACTTCGCCACCTACCTTGAGCTGCGAAGCTTCCTTATCGGTCATGACACCCTTCGAAGTAGAGAGGATAGCGATACCGAGACCATTGAGTACGCGGGGCATCTCACGATAGCCGACATACTTACGAAGACCTGGGCGAGAGACGCGCTTCAGGGCCTTGAGGGCGTTCACACGACCCGAGCGGTCGTACTTCAGAGCCACCTTGATGCTCCCCTGAGGGCCATCTTCGACGAACTTAAAGTTGAGGATGTACCCCTTGTCGAAGAGGATCTTCGTGATCTCTTTCTTTAGATTAGACGCGGGGGGGATCTCGACCACACGATGGCCAGCCTTCACTGCATTACGCAGGCGCGTCAGATAATCTGCAATAGGATCTGTCATTAAATTGAGAATTAAATTGATCCGGACGTCCCGGACAATATTTAAACATACTGCTTAGTGCCTTCTCTGCGACCAAGCGCCCCTCAGGAAGGAGCACATCGGCGCATAAAAAGCATGCAAATTTACAAACTATTTGCCACACTTGCAACTCACACAAGCATAAGCATATCGCATCAACTCAGCACAGCCTTAAGACGCCCCCTATCCGAGGTATAATCCACCCCTCCGCCACAACGGAAGCGCACCCTTCGTCACCACACGCTCCACCACCGCAAAGGAGATAAAACCCTCTACCTCACCCGCTAATCCTTCGCAAGCCCTCCCCCAAGCGACACTACCCTACTACCAGCCATCGCCTTCCCTCCCTGAAAGAAACTCCTCTCTACAAGCCCGTAGAAGCAACCACTATATGGAGCCTCTTGCCGCAAGTCCCTGCCCTCTATTTATTATGCTAAGGCATCGCACGCTCAGCCTCACGATATACCTCACCGAAGTGATACGCAAGCCCTTCGCCTTATCGCGAGTATTCCTCTTATCCAGCGGAGGAAAAAGTGCTGTTCTCGCAAAGAAAAATGCTCCTCCCCGTAGTGGTATTCTTCTATCTATGCACGTAGTCTTAAAGACCAGGCACGCAAATCCAAAATATCCACGTACGTAGATATTAAAGCCACGTGCATAGCCCAAACTTATCTGCCACTCGTCCATAACTTTTATCCCTGGCGCGGAGCAACAACCTAATATGCTGAGCCATCCAAACCAATAGTGGCCCGAGTGCAAACGAGTAGTGGATGACACCCGTACCACTATTCATTTCACTGCAATCCAATAGTCGTTCACACCCATACCACTACTCGTTTGCACCCCACATCAATAGTTGTTTGCACCTCCCCGCAGAAGCAAGACCAAAGAACAACGCCACCCTCGGGAGACAATCCCAAGGGTGGCGAACTAACAGTGCACATTAACTATCACAAGGCATGCGCGAAAAGCGGAGAACCCTATAGCCTATTCCTCTTCTACGGCCTCCTGCAGAGCCTCACAGAGCAAGCTGATCATCTTCTCCTCATGCTTAGCGCACTCTGACTGCCTCCACAGCTTCGCCGCCACTCCAGGCCTTTCCTTCTTACGCAACTCATCTATTTTTCCCCATCTTTCGGAGCTTCAGGCTGCCCTTCTGCACCATACCCCTATAGGTATCCATCTTCGATGCTGGCGAGAGATTGGAGAACTTGGAGTTGACGCTTCGAGAGATGATGCACAGATTCCCGAAGACATCTCTTCCATCCCAGACATCAATAGTACCATCGGAGGGATGCTGTGGATACCAGTGCTCGACAGAATTGCGAAACTCAAACACAAAAGTCCTTGTGTGTCTTCTTTGCCTTCTTCCACAGCAAGTAATCTAAGTAGTTAAAGACAATGTGTGGAGTCCTCACGCCAAAGGCATAGTTCTCCGACTTATATTTCCGAAGGTCATATGCTCGCATTTCCTCAAGCGCCTTCTCAAAGAAACCCTCTGCTACCGCCTCTGCAGCTATACGCTCTGCCTTACTGGTTAGCTTGGCGCATTCAGACTCATTTTTGAGCAACCACACCAGTAGTCGCGTTATCCAGTGCATGACCTTGGGCGAGGTGTACGATACACGAAGGGCAGACTGGATCATTAGACATTCTCTATTACGCTCCAAAGATTTCAGCTCCTTCCCCCTCTCTCTGTAGTAGCCAAACTCCGTGTTTACATAGCGCGGGCCCTTCTTATACACACGTAGCTCCTTAAGACTCCAACTCCCCTCCTGATCACCCCTCGATATGCTCACGCTTGATGATGAACTTTATCAAACAGGAAGCGTGAACGCAGCAAGCACCGAATGAACCTGCGAGCAAACCACCTCTTGACATCCTTATCGCCTCTTTTTTCGCAGCTGGCGATCACTTTATCAAAATCCTTGAGCAAGAGCTTGTCATCAAGCAGACTACCAAGCTCCCTCAGCACCATCCATAGACAGCCTTTCGGCACGGCAGAAGACCCCTGAGCACATGCAGCAGGAAGTATGGGAAGTCTATGATACCTCGAATCGCACCTCGGCATCACGCTCCTCCAGAGCACCATCCACGTCATCCACCTCGGATTTAGGGTCGATGATCTTACTAATATCCAGCCCATCCGAGCTTGCCTTCACTCCGTCTCTGCCTTTACAAAGCTCCCCTAAGAGCATTCTCTGAGGGGAATGAGACCAGACCACTGCCCGAAGAGCTTCTCCCGATCCTCTACAGAAAAGTGCATCTGGACGTAGCCCGTCATATCGCTACAAGCCTCCCAAATACGAGCAAAGGCCTCACGCTCACATGCGTCATCCAGGTAATTCATCAAGCGAGCCTTGAGAATATCACGCTGCTCCAGCTGCTCGCCTCGGGTATTCATGATCTCGAAGTAGCGATTGAGATCAGTATGCTCAGGGGACCTCAATTCGGTAGAGCACCACATGCTTTAGGCGATCGACAAACTTCTTTTTGATCCTCCACCCCATCGCCAAACTCCCTCGCCAACTTCTTTTTAATGATATCAACCGCCAAAAGGATGGACTGATCCAGCAGCTCCTCTTTGCCCTCAGACTTCCGAGCATCACTCCGGATATAAGCCAGCGTACAGTTCGACTTAGAGCGGCAGTCAAACGACAACGCCTCCTCTACGCTCACATCCCCTCGCGAGAAGTAGCCCTCATCCAGCAAGCACTGCAGTAGCAGGTAGATCGTAGTCAGGCGCTGCTGACCATCGATGACCCTCATACTCCACCCTCGTCATCCGCCTTCCGACGAGCGACGATGAGCGAACCGATGTAGTAATCCCTCTTAGGATCATTGTCATCGCAGATGTCGTCTATCAACTGCTCGATCTCCTTCTCCTCCCACGCATAGGCGCGCTGATAGCGTGGTATCACGTAGCGCACACCCACCTCGCTGAAGAGCGTCTTCCCCCCTCCTGCCAGTATCGTTAGCCTGTCGATCTCTTCTTTTTCTTATTCATAGCATCCCGCTTATTCTATGATAGTAGCGTCACATTGATTTAGCGCACGGAGCCCTTTCGTAGCCTCTCCCATTTCTCATCACTTTGCCTTGGCTCCACATCTACCTTGAGCGATATAGTCTGAGATCTCCGTATGCTTTACGCGCAGAGACTATCATTGAAAAGGACAGGTATCACATTGCTGTACTGGTCTTTCTGAGGATCACGCTTCCCCTGATGGCGTATTTATTGATGGAGGCAAAGCCCCGAGATGCTGCATATTTACGCGAAGCATCATTGCCCACGTGAAGAGCCTCTTCACAGCCCGTGCATCCAAGACACCAAAGCGATCATAGTAGCAGAGCAGGGCGCAGAAGAAGAGGCGACACGCATGGCGGAAGCCAACAGGCTGACGATCTAAAGCCTCATCTAATTCCTCAGCAGACGTTATCAAAGTATTCTTCTTATCCCTCCCAGAGGAAGCGATGAGAATCTCTTTTACCTCCTGCAATACTGGGTTCACTGCGATCTCCCGCTTGAGATCTTTCAGCATCTGCATATAGTGGTGCACCATCTTGAAGAAATCACGCCCCGCAGGGAAAGGCTCTGTGATCTGATAGCGTGCGCCTGTCCGACGCACTCGGTACGCGTATGCGTACTCCGAATCAGGCTCAACGCCCTTATAAAGATCGATATCTGCAGTAGTAAAGCCCCCACACTTACGCCTCCTCGCCCAATGCCAAATCGGGAAAGGTAATCCCTAAATAGCTCTGCTATCGCCTTCGGATCTTTTACCTCCCACTCCTCGACAGCACGCTCCTCCCCCTTCTTCCCCGATATGACCCGAAGGTGGTAGGCCTTGAGCAAGTCATGAGGATACAGCGCTCGACCTCGGCTATTCTGCGAGTCAAAGAGCTGGAAGGCCTCGCTAACCTCATCGACCGTAATGACGACTACCTCCAAGTGCTTCTTCATAGCCTGCTTGAAGTCTTTACGCATCCCCGTAGAAGCGAAGGCGAACCACTCCCGTATGGCTTGACAATTCTCATGGAGATTCTTCTGCGTGACCTTGCTGGAGAACTTGGCAGATAGGAGACTACATGTAAAGTTTGGGAGCTCAGACACAGCTTCAATAGCAGGAATGAGAGAATACGCTGTTGTCCATCGACGATGTCATACGTCAGCTTCCCTCCTCGATCTTCTTATGGAGGATCACAGTACCTACGCGATACTTGAAGTCCTTATACTTTTTCGCCTCGCGGATACTCGTCTCTATGTCGAGAAGCAGGTCTGTGATATTCTTCTTCGTCCACTTATACGGACGCTGATAGGGAGGGATCTGCAACTCTCTGCCCAGCAGCTCTTCAACTGAGCGTATTTCGGCCTTACTCATCTCTTCTACATCGATAATCTATACTTGGGGAAATTCGCAGAGGCGTGATGGCGAACACCAGCTCGTATACCTCCGCTTTCGGCGGGCAAATATAGGCAACTTCACCCTCATGAAACAATCAACCACCCTCACAAACACTTACCCACCCCACACGATTTCCCGACCAAGAGTACCAGACACATAATCAGAAGACAATGCTACCCCCCCCTACTCTACCGTGCAAGGTGGCATCTCACTCCGAGGCTGAGAAAAAGGGGAAGCCGAGGAGGGGAATATCAACCTATACTGGTCGGTGGGCTGACCCATATTGGTCCACGCAGCGATCCATATAGGTCAGCAAGACGAATCACTACTAGGTCAGCCCGCCGACCAATAGTAGGTTCATACCACCCCATCCCATGAGAGATCCCACGATGAAGCCATACAGACTGACCGCATACACTCCTACAGCAAAGCGAGATACCGAGCTACGCAGCCGGCCCGACAGAGGATGAGCCAAGCGCCAGCCCTCATGAGAGAGCTGGCGCTTGGCGGTATTTCGGATGGAGCGAGCTATAGCCCGCTACCAGTAGAGGTCGTAGACGCGGATCTCACTGCGCGTACCTACGCGGTAGGTCGCACCCGCCGAGCCGATACCGGAGGAGATGCACACCTCACGCTCACCCACAGAGCGCGTATCCGAGACCATGCCGTAGCGCCACCAGACCATCAGTTGGCCGGGCCAGATCTGCCCGCCGTGAGTATGGCCACAGAGGATGAGATCCACGGGGCTATCGCCGATGCTATCTATCGAGGCGGGCGTATGCTCCATGAGCACAACGGGCCCACGCAAGGGATCCGCTTCGTTGGCGATGACCTCGAAGGGCTTTCGGTTGCCATTCACCCAGTCATCACGCCCGATGAGCGTAAGCGGTCCATTCCCAGGGAAAGCGATACTGTCGCGAAGGAGCGTGCCACCGACTTCGGAGACCCAGCGGATATTGGCCTCCAGATCGTCACGATATTCGTGATTCCCCAAGACATAGTACACACCCAGAGGCGCATGGAGCGAGCGGAGCGAAGCCATCACGCGCGGATCATAAGCGTAGACGGCGCGGTGATCGATGAAGTCCCCACCGCAGAGGATGAGGTCAGGCTGCTGGTCTTGGATGAGCTTCACCGCACGAGCGATATAGTCGGGCGTCATCGCCTCGCCGATATGCAGGTCGGAGAAGAAGACCAGACGCATGCGCTTCTCGGGCTGTGCCCCTTCGGGCACTAGACGCTTGACGGTGTACTTCTGATACATGACGCGCGGGTAGCGCACATTGCGGTGGCCGATGACCATCGTCGTGAAGAAGACCGCAAGGGCAGCGATGAAGGCGATGACCTTCACCCCCTGCTTTACCGCGGGGCGAGCCGAAGCGTAAAGCTTGAGCGTGCGCGCATCGATATAGCGTAGGATATTCACCCCGACGACGACGGCCGTGGCGTACATCGTAGAGAAGAAGATGTACACGCTACCATTCATCACGGCACTCATCCAGTCGGCTTCGAAGCGGCGATGGATGAGGAGCGCGATGGAGAAGAGGACAAAGATCAGCACCAGCAAGCCCCAGAAGACGCGGCGCAGACGTGGCCCCAGCACTTGCCCTGCGCGCCACCCGAGGTACGGGAAGAGGAAGAGGCAGCAGAGGACCGAATACAAATAAACCATAGTATAAAGGGAAAGTGGCGTGCGACCTTAGAGCCCCTCGGAGGAGAACTTACGGTCGAAGATCTTGAACTGATAGTACATCAGGATCATCCCCAGCACCCCTGCAGCGATGTCCGAGAAGGGCATAGCGAGCCATACACCCGTAGAACCCCAGAGCAGTGGGAAGAGGAAGAGCGCAGGCAGGAGGAAGAGGATCTGACGAGAGAGACTCAAGAGAAGCGCCTTCCCCCCGAAGCCGATACTCTGGAAGAACTGCGTAGCCGTGACCTGGAAGCCTACGAAGGCAAAGCCATAGAGGCAGAGGCGTAGCGCATGCACCGAGGCCTCGATCATCTCAGGCGAGCTGGTGAAGAGTGAGGCGATCAAGCCTGGTGCCACCACCGCTACGATAGTCACGAAAGCACCGATACCGAAGTTCGTAGACGAGCAGATCTTGAAGGCCTGACGCACACGGTCCATCGCACGGGCTCCGTAGTTGTAGCCCACGATGGGCTGCATCCCCTGAGCGATACCGAGCATGAACATAAAGCCCACAAGGGCCGCGCTATTGATGATCCCATAAGCCCCCACCGCGCGGTCAGCCATCAGAGAGTTCTCTGCATAGCGAGCCAGAGTAGAGTTGATGAGGAAGGCGATGCCACTACTGAGGAGCTGCAGGAAGAAGGGCGACATACCGATAGAGAGGATCGCCAGGATCTGCTCGGAGGAGAGGCGCATATTGCGTCGGCGGAACTGCACCTCGCTCTTGCTGCTGAGGAAGTGCTGCATCACAAACGCTGACGACACAGCCATAGCGATCACCGTAGCCCAAGCAGCCCCCTCGATACCCCAGTCAAAGCCATAGATGAAGAGCGCATCGAGGAGCGTATTGAGCCCTGCCCCGATGAGCATCGTGACCATCGCCTTGTAGGGATATCCCGAAGCACGCATGATCGCATTGAAGCTGAAGCAGAGCGTCGAGAAGATATTCCCCGGGATCATGATCTTCAGATAGTCGTAAGCGAAGGGGAGCGTGCGGTCGTTAGCCCCCAGAGCACGGAGGATATCGTCGAGCCAGATCATCACCGGCACTAAGGTCAGCACCTGCGTGACCAGAGTCAGCAGGAGGGCATTACTCAGGATACGCTCAGCCTGATCGTGCTTGTTCTCGCCGAGGAGGATGGACACACGAGATGAAGCCCCGACACCGATAAGCATACCGAAGGCTTGGATGAAGATCAGGATAGGGAAGGTCAGAGCAAGCCCCGTGATAGCAAATTCACTGACGCCCTGACCGATGAAGATGCGGTCGACGACGCTGTAGAGCGCGTTGACCATCGTCCCCACAATAGCTGGGACACCATAGTGAATAAGGAGGCGTGGGATGCGCTCGTGAGCTAAGCGCTCGATGCGCTCGGTGTTTTTTTCTACCTGCGTAGACATGAAGATCTCTGCTTTATAGGGTCGGCACCGCAGCTGATAGAGGCGCGGTGAGGGGAGTTAACTCGGAGGTCTCGAAAAGATAAGAGGCTGCCCGCTTGCATTGCATGGGGCAGCCTCTTGTAGGTGTTTGCTACACTCGGGTAGCGGCGGTGGGTGCGACCTCTATAGCGAGGGCAGAGCACCCGACGAAGTTCGTTCGATTAAGAGAAGAACTCCTTGACGGCTTCGTTGGGGACCATCTCTTCCTGGAAGATGTAAGCACCCGTCTTAGGGGACTTGACCATCTTGATGACCTTAGAGTAGGTACGACCGTCGGCCTTCTTGAATGATGCGACTGCTTTCTTTGCCATTGTCTTGTCTCCTCGTGATTACTTGATTTCCTTATGGACCGTCATACGCTTGAGGATGGGGTTGTACTTTCTCAGCTCAAGACGCTCGGTCGTATTCTTTCTGTTCTTGGTCGTGATGTAGCGGGACGTCCCTGGCATACCACTCTCCTTGTGCTCAGTGCACTCGAGGATGACCTGTACTCTGTTTCCTTTAGCTTTCTTTGCCATGATCTTCCTACTACTTTACTTTGATTTCACTTAGGTAGCCATTGTTTGCAGCCTGACGCACAGCGGCATCGAGACCGATCTTGTTGATGAGGCGGAGGGCCTGCGGCAGACACCTTCAGGACGATCCAGCACCCTTCTTCTGGCCAGAAGAACTTCTTGGTAAACAGGTTGACTTCGAAGCGGCGCTTTGTCTTGCGATTGGAGTGCGAGACATTGTTGCCGACCAGGGCTTTCTTACCTGTAATCTGACAAATCTTTGACATTACTCTTATATTTTAGTTTGTTATTTCTAACGTAATCAGCGACTTGTATCTTCACCTCCCTCAGGAGGACTCTACAATCGGTCTGCAAAGTAAGCAAAAAATACGCACATAAGCAACCCACTATACTATGCAGACGTAAAAAATCGTCCACCACGACGAGAGCGGTGAGCGTAGCTCGCTGGCCCCGCGAGTGGAGAGGGAAGGCGCAAGCTACGACTCCTCGATGGTGGGATCTTCGGGGAGAGGTTCGTCGCTGAAGATGATGGAGGTAGCGCCGAGCGTGAGCACGTCTCCAGGCTGGAGGTAGCGCCACTCCTTCGGGGCGAGAAGCTCGCCTGCGAGGAAGGTCCCCACACGGCTATCGTCATCTGCCACAGCGAAGCGGAGCTTCCCCGTGCGCCCCTCGGTGACCTTGATGATCGCATGATGGCGGTCCATACTGGGGTCGGAGGTGATGACAGGGATATCCGTAGCGGTATCCTTGTTGCGACGGCCGATGGCATTCACCCCGACGTAGAGGGGGAAGAGCTGCTTATAGCCGAAGACATTCTCTACCACGATGATATGCCCGACGGAGGTGCGCTGCTCTTGCCGCTTCGCGCTCTTAGCCGAAGGCAAGCGCAGACGCAGGTTGAGCTGATGCGTGCACTGCGGGCAGATGATCGAGAGGCGATCCTCTCCCGAGGCCTGCAGCTCCTCGATACGCTCCCTCCTCAGAGGGATTGCCGTATCGCACTTGGGGCAAAAGATTTTCTTCATCGCACTACTTCGCTGTAGGGGTAGCGGCGGCCTTAGCCTCGGGGCGGCTCAGGACCTTCGTGTAGCGTGCGGGATCTGCGAGGAGATCCTCTGCGGCACGCACCATCTTATCCTCGGCGACACTGCGCTCCAGCGCCCCTCTATTGTAATAGTAGCGGGTGAGGATAGCACCCCGTCAGATACTGCTCGATGAAGGGACGATGCTCCTCGAGGTCGTGCTTGAGGTCGGGGACGAGGAGCTTCTTCAGCGCCTCGAAGGCCTCACGACTCTTGTTGTAATAGCCCTCGAACTTCGCCAAGTCCTCCAGCTTCTTCAGCTCCTTGCCACTCTGGCGGTCGTAGTCGAACTTCTTCTCGATCATGTGATTAGAGAAGGAGGCATAGTCTGCATCCGTGAGCTTGAAGTCACGGGGCGAAGCGATCGTGCGGTGGCTGCGCACATAGTCCGTGATCCAGTCGAAGGCATCGTTATTGACACGCAGGTAGTACACCATCGTGGGCAGCGAGTCATTCGTGAGAGCGATGTCGGGGAGGATACCACCAGCATCACGGACCTCACGGCCTGCTCGCGTGTGGAAGACCTTCGTCAGGCTGTCAGGGCAGGATCGTAGCGCCCTTACCCTCACGCAGCGACTGGTAGTTGATGCGCTGGATACAGCGACCGCTGGGGATGTAGTACTTCGCCGTCGTGAGCTTGATCGTCCCGTCATAGGGGAGCTGCATCGTCGTCTGCACAAGGCCCTTACCATAGCTCTTGACGCCCATGACGACAGCGCGATCGAGATCCTGCAGAGCACCGCTCACGATCTCGGAGGCCGAGGCTGACTGCCCATTGATGAGCACTGCGATGGGGATCTGCGTGTCGAGAGGCTTGTCGGTCGTGCGATAGACGACCTCCTGACGGCGGGCATTACGGCCACGCGTCGTCACGACCTCCTCACCTGCGGGGACGAAGAAGTTGACGATCTTGATGGCTTCGTCGATGAGCCCACCACCATTGTCGCGCAGGTCAAGGATGAGCCCACGGAGCTGGTGCTTGGACTTGAGGTCCAGGAAGGCCTTCTTCACCTCAGCGGCTGCCGTATTGGGGAAGCCCGTGAGGGAGATATAGCCCATATCCTTCCCGATGACACCATAGTAAGGCACGGGGCTGACCTGAATCTTCTGACGGCGGAACTCGATACGGCGAGGCTTCGACTCTCCTGGACGCTGGATGAGGAGCACGATCTTGCTCCCTGGCGTACCCTTGAGGGCGGCACTCACCTTCTCGCTGGTCGACTTACGGAAGTCCTGACCGTCGACCTCGAGGATGACGTCACCAGCACGCAGACCGGCCTGCGCAGCGGGCATACCCTCCATGGGGTCGTTGATGATGATCGTGCTATCGGGGCGCTGCGAGATGACCGACCCGATACCGCCATAAGCCCCAGTCGTCAGGAGACGGAGCTTGTCGGTATCCTCCGACGAATAGTACTCGGTATAGGGGTCGAGGCTCTCGAGCATACCGTCCAAGCCGATACGGCTCAGACGCTTGATATCGATGGAGTCGACAAAGTGGCGGTCGAGGAGCGCCAGTGAGGAGCCGAAGATATCGACAGCCTGCACGTAGCTCAAACTTATTATCCTTCTTCTTCTCTTCCTTGCCCTTCGTCTGAGCCGACGCAGGCGTGAGGAGGAGTAGGCCGAGCGCGAGGCTCAGGATCTTCGTCCAGTAAGTCATAGATGGATTGCTAAATTGAGGTAGGAGCCCCTCCACGCTGGGCAGCGGGGCGAAGACACCTCGATATATACTATGCGCGGTCTCCGAAGATAGCGGAGCCGACACGCACCAGGGTAGCGCCCTCACGGAGCGCCAGCGGATAGTCTCCACTCATACCCATAGAGAGCTCGGTGAAGAGCTCGGGCTGGAGGAGCAGTCCCGAGGAGCGGATCTCGTCGAAGAGACGATGCACCGCAGCGAACTCACCACGGATGACAGCCTCATCATCGACATTGCTCGCCATAGCCATCAGACCATGGAGAGCGACGCCACGATACGTCTCGGGGCTCGAAGCGATGCGCCCGAGGAGCTCACGTAGCTCATCGGGGGAGAAGCCACTCTTCGTCTCCTCACGGGCTACATGCACCTCGAGGAGGATGGGGATGGTGCGCCCCACACGCTGGGCCTGACGGCATATCTCCAGAAGGAGACGCTCAGAGGTGACGCTCTCGATCATGTGGATGAAGGGAGCGATGTACTTCACCTTGTTCGTCTGCAGCGGCCCGATGAAGTGCCAGACGAGGTCGGGATAGCGCTCACGGAGGCCCTCCCACTTCTCTACCAGCTCCTGCACACGGCTCTCGCCGAAGAGACGCTGGCCTGCAGCGTGCGCCATCTCGATATACTCCGCAGGGTGGAACTTCGACACGGCCACCAGCCGTGCCCCACCCGTCAGCGTGGAGCGTATCTTATCGAGGCGCTCAGCTATATCCTCACTTCTCAGGGGCTTCATATTGGAAGACGTCTAAGATCTGCGTGTCGGTGACTGCAGCGATCTCGTAGCTGGCCATCTGGCTATCGAGCTGAGCCTTCAGCTCGGTGACAGCGTTAGGCAGCGAATCGGACTTGACGATCATCGTAGCGGAAGTCTTCTTCTCCGAGCCACTCTTCTCATCAACGGTGATGAAGTTCACCTTAGCACGGAAGTAGCGGTCGTCCTCGGCCTCATCGTTGAGGAAGAGCTCGGCGATACGCGCACGGCGGATGTTCACCACCTCCAGCTCACCGACCGAAACGAAGGGTCTAATCTCCTTAATGATACGCTTCTCTGCCTCTGTGAAGGAGAGGGCATCTACCAGGTAGCTTTCGGAAACCTTCTTCATACCCATCGAGTCGGCCTGGCGCTCGTAGGAAACTTTGCATTCGAACCAATAGTTCATCGTCTGTATCTAATTCTTGTATTTGTATTCTGTATCAGGGTGTCGAGGCTACTCCTCGTACATGTGGGCGATCTCGCTGGCGTAGTGCTCAGCGACGACCTTACGGCGTAGCTTGAGTGTATTGGTCAGCTCGCCGCTCTCCAGCGTGAAGGGCGTCGTCATCAGGTGGAATTTCTTCACCTTCTCATACTGCGCTACAGAGCTGAGAGCAGCCTCTACGTGCGCCATCACGAGGCGGTGTACCTCATGCTGCTTGCTGAGCTCCTCTTCGCTGAGGTCACGAGACACGCCACGCTCGGCAGCCTCACGGCGCAGCACCTCCCAGTTGGGGTAGATGAGCGCACTGACGAACTTATACCCGTCAGCGATGATAGCCACCTGCTCGAAGAGCGGATCGACCGTGAGCAAGCCCTCGAGCATCTGCGGAGCGATGTACTTACCGTTGGCAGTCTTAAAGAGGTCCTTGATACGCTCCGTGAAGTAGAGCACACCATTCTCCATACGACCAGCATCCCCCGTGCGGAAGAAGCCGTCTTCGGTGAACGCCTCAGCGTTGGCCTCGGGATTATTGTAGTAGCCCGTCGTCACCGTCGGGCCCTTGATGAGGATCTCACTCGTCTCGGGATCGATCTTCACCTCGAGAGCGGGCATGATCGTACCGATTGACTCGAGGTCAAAGCCCACCATAGGCTGGGAGGACACCGTCGCCGTCGTCTCCGACAGCCCATAGCCCACACACATAGGCACATTGATCGAGCGCAGGAAGCGCAGGATCTCGGGCGAGACCGAAGCCCCTGCCGTGGGGAAGAAGCGGCCACGCTGGATACCGATGGCCTTCTTCACCTTCGCAAAGAGCGTCTTATCGTAGACCTTATAGAGGAGCTTGAGGTAGAGTGGCGCCTTCTTCCCCTCGTTCACGAAGTCGAAGAAGTAGCGATCCCCTACCTGGATAGCGTGGCGAAGGACATAGCGCAGGGGCTTGGGCGAGCGATTGATCTTGTCCTGCACACCGATATATACCTTCTCCCAGAAGCGGGGCACATTGCCCATCATCGAGGGGCGTACCATAGGCAGTGCCTCGAGGATACGCTTCGGGTCGCTGAGGACAGCCACCTGACAGCCCATGCTGAGGCAGAGGTAGCTCCACGCCTTCTCGAGGATGTGGTTCAGCGGGAGGAAGCACATCGAGACGTCGCGATTCGTGATGAAGGGGTACTTGAGCTGGTGCGCATAGAGCTGCTCGATGAAGTTGCTATGATGCAGCATCACGCCCTTGCTCTTACCCGTCGTACCGGAGGTGTAGATGATGACCGCCAGGTCGGTAGCCAGCGATTGGCTTGCCGTGACGTTCGCCTTGTTCTCATAGGAGACGGAGTCCCCACGGCGCACGAACTCATCGTAGTACATCGAGGTCGTGTCCCCAGGAGCCAGTACCACCTCGTTGTCGAAGATGATCAGGCGGCGAAGTGACCCGCCACGCTGCTGCACCTCATAGGCATTGTTGTACTGGAACTGACCGCCGACGAACATCGTCTCGACGCCAGCATCCTCCACGATGAACTGCACCTGATCGGGCGTACTCGTCGCGTAGAGGGGCACCGAGACGGCGCGCATCATGAAGATCCCCAGCTCGGTAGTGATACAGCCCACACGGTTGGGCGAATAGATCGCGATACGGTCGCCCGTCTGGATCTGCAGGTAAAGCCAAGCCCTTGGCTGCCGAGAGGCAGAGGTTAGCGACCTGCTCACCATTGAGCTTCTCCCAGCGCTCATTATGCTTGTTGTAGTAGCGCATAATGGTCTTGCCTGGGTAGCGTACACGGAACTGGTGGGGGAACTCCGCCAGGTGATACTTAGGGTATGGAGGTGTCATTGGTCTGTCTATACAAGTGTGGTCGGGGTGGGATGCCCCGCTAATTCTCTTACAAATTTAGCCTATTCTTCTCGTCCCGCTCTATATTGCTGATTGGGATGCCGTTTTACAGAGAACCTTTGCTCAAGCACGCCTTGCTTGAGGAGGCGAGGTAGGATTACATTTCTCACATGATCCTTTGTCCGATGTAGGTAGTCAGCTATCTCTTGAGCTGTCCGCCATTCGGTGCAGAAGCAGCAAACGAGTCGCTCCGTCTCCTGTGCACTGAGCTTGCGCTTGGTAGCTTGCATCATTTGATCTTCTGAGCTTGCATCGTTTGAAGGTGCAGCTTGCATCATTTGAGCTTCCGAGCTTGCATCATTTGAAGGCGTAGCTTGCATCATTTGATCTTCCGAGCTTGCATTATTTGAAGGCATAGCTTGCATCATTTGAGCTTCTGAGCTTGCATTATTTGAAGGCATAGCTTGCATCATTTGCTCGCTTGCTTCACCACCATCATTAAGATGATAAACACACCCTCTCCCACGCCCTTCTGCTATCAGTAGCCCATCTCGACGAAGCTTCTGAAGAACTTTTCTGTGATATCTGCTGGATGCATCGGGAGCAACTCTTTGAGTCGCTCATGATTAATAACGCCTTCACTCTGAGCGGTCGCCAGAAGTAGCAGTTCATTCTCATCAAGATCATCAATGGGGCTACCGAGCTGATCCTTCAAGGAGGTAAGAATACGAGGGTCCAGCAATGACTCTAAGGGCATCACAAGCTCCACTTTATTGGGGCGCAAGAGTTCGTTGGGATAGGGTCTACCCCAGTGCGAAGCCTTCCACCCTCTGAGGATCTTGTCAACACCGCTACCCGCCTTTCTCGGCTTGCCCCATCATCATAAACATCTGCTGGAGCGATGTATTCCGACAGACACTCTCCCGCCCCTAAAGAACTGTTCGCGGGAAATGAGTAGCACGCCTGGATTGGACAGGATGATCTTATCTGGATATTTGGTGACCAGAAGCGAAGCCTCCTCGCTGTAGTCCGCATGCACACACAGATTAGCCATAGCTTCACGAAGCGCTTCATGAGCCAGCGTCCCATCTCGGCGCACACCATCCTCTAAGCGAAAGGGAGTGGGCAACGATGCTTGAAGCTTCGGTAGCACCCGACGATAGAACTGAAATAGGTTGACCTCCCATGTGCCATCAGGATAAATACGATCACTCCAGCGGTCACTATCGGAGGTAATCTCCTTATAATCGGGGAAAAAGTTCGGTGCACAGGCAGGATCCTTGATGGCCTCGAACTTCCCAAACATCAGAAGCCCAGCCAAGGTGAATCCTTCTTCGCCACTCTCTCGATCCCGTCGATAGCCACCCAGCTTACGCATTAGCCCATCATTGTCCTCTGTCACCCAAGGGTGGTCGGGATGGACTGTCATAAAGAGACGCCGATACTGCTCGAGAGAGGGGAGATCAATATCTTCCCACGTAAATCCCTTGAGAATACGACCATCTGCAGGGCGGGATAAGTCCGCATCGGCCATCATACGTCGTACTTCTGCTGGGGTACAGAGGAAGTCCCTGTAGCATTGCGCCTGTAGGTCCCATCATCGGGTATGCGCTTCCAATAAATGGGGCGCTGTATCCGAGTTGCTTGAGGTACCCTCACAGTCAACACAAACGATCCACCCACATCTATGATCTGTACATCCTCATTGGATAGCAGACAAAGACTGATCACCTCCTTATTACGCACCTGTGACCAAAGCTTATCCTTACACTGCTCAGCCTCCTCTCGCGTGAGGCCACTTAGGCGTAAGCCATCGTTTTCCTCCTTGACTCCAAGGACGATGACGCCTCCATGAGTATTAGCAAAGGCCGAATACGTAGGCCAAATCTCCTTCGTAAAGCCTCCCTTTGCACACTTAAACTCAATCTCCTCACACTCACCTATGCCAAGTAGCTCATAGATATAAGCCACTTGGTCCTCTGTGCTGTATTGATTGGTCATACTGATTGAAGTCATATTGAACTACCCCTGGGATGCCTACAAAGATATGCCTTAAACGCACCCTTGCACCCCTACAAAGATACGACGAGCCCTCCGTTTCTGCGGTGTGGCTACCACTACTCTCTAGAGACGGAAGCAGTAGAGAAAAAGCTCCTTTTCTCACGAAGAAAAGGTGCGGAGCTGTAGGAGATTTTCTTCGTCCACGTACGTAGATATTAGGACTACGTGCGGGGATGATAGGGGTTAGGTACGTGGACGATAAATCTACGTACGTGGACAGAGGAATAGACGCAGTGCTGCGGGAGTATAGTCATAGTCGGGGCGAATTACTCTCGCGCTCTTCGGAGCAAACACCCCTACGGGGGCGGGGCAGTCCGCCCGCAGGACAATGGAGGTATTTCCGTAACTTCGTAGCGTATAAAAAAGAATTGATCACTTATGAGTATGGATAAAGATTGGGGAGGATCAACCCTTTTGGCCTCACGTAAGCTCAAGGCCGGGACCAGATACTATTATATAGACGCTAAGCTCGACAGCAAGGGCAATAAGTACATCGTGCTCTCAGAGACCAAGCTCAAGGAGAGCGAAGGTAAGCTCGAGCGTCACCGTATCTTCATCTACGAAGAGGACTTCGCGAAGGTCTCCGAGGCCCTGCGCCAGACCATCCTCGAGGTCTCCGACACCGCTCTCGCAGGCGATGAGCCCACTGCCGCCGAGGCAGGCACCACGCACGCTCACCACACAGAGGCCACGACCGAGGGGCTTCACGACGAAGACCTCCAGCTTCAGTCCTTCGATATCGAATGGACCGACGAAGCTTAATCCCACACCCTTCAGTCACTCACCTCTGATGACCCATCGTCAGCTCTATGGGCTCGCTGCCCTACTCTGGCTCATCGCTGGGGTCAATGTCCTGCGCATTGGCCTTGTGAACTGGCCCAGCGAGACAAATATCCTCGTGAGCATCCTCTGGCTCATCGGGAGCTTGGCTTTCTTCGCTGGCTTCATCTTCCCCCGTGTCGTGAAGCGTAATCTCACCGCCCTTGGACAGCGAGCCGAAGGTACCCTGCGCTGGTACCAGTGCTTCACGCCCTCCTCGTGGATCATCATGGCGGGCATGATCACCCTCGGCATCACCCTGCGCGCCCTTGACCTCGTGCCCCACTCCTTCGTCACAGGCTTCTATACAGGGCTGGGGGTCTCGCTGATGCTCTCCACTAACCCTTATCTCCGCCTTCTCTTCCGACCCAAGCGATGACCGACACCTCTGTCTTCGAAGACAAGAAAGCCGCCTACTACACCCTCGGCTGTAAGCTCAACTTCGCCGAAACGTCGACCATCGGGCGCTCGCTGCTTACCCAAGGAGTGCGGAGCGTGCGTCCGAGAGAGGTAGCCGACATCTGCGTCATCAACACCTGCTCGGTGACGGAGCTGGCGGACAAGAAGTGCCGCACGATGATCCGCAAGGCTGCCCGTGAGCATCCTGGCTCCTTCGTCGTCGTGACGGGCTGCTATGCCCAGCTCAGCCCCGAGGAGATCGCAGACATCGAGGGCGTCCATCTGGTCATCGGATCGGAGAAGAAGCTCGACATCGCCGACTACCTCGATCTGGAGCGCCCCCGTGATGCGGGTGCCAGCATCGTGAGAGGGCGCACGAAGGACATACGCACCTTCCGCATCAGCTCGTCCTCCGACGAGCGCACACGCCACTTCCTCAAGGTGCAGGACGGCTGTGACTACCGCTGCACCTACTGCACCATCCCCAAGGCCCGAGGGCGAAGCCGTAGCGGCTCGATCGCCGAGATCGTCGCCGAAGCCGAGCGTATCGCCCGCGAAGGTGCTCGCGAGATCGTGCTGACGGGCGTGAATATCGGGGACTTCGGCAAGGGTCATCCAGGCGAAGACTTCTTCGCTCTCGTCAAGGCACTGGATGAAGTCGAGGGTATCGAGCGCTTCCGCATCGGCTCCATCGAGCCCAACCTCCTCAGCGAAGAGATCATCCGCTACTGTGCCACCTCACGGCGCATCGCCCCCCACTTCCACATCCCCCTACAGAGCGGCAGTGACGAAGTCCTCCGCCTGATGAAGCGCCGCTACGACACAGCGCTCTTCCGCTCCCGTGTGGAGCTGATCCGTGAGCTGATGCCCCATGCCTTCATCGGAGTGGACGTCATCGTCGGCACACGTGGCGAAGAGGAGCGCTACTTCGAGGAGTGCTATCAGTTCCTCGAGGGTCTACCCTTCTCCCAGCTCCACGTCTTCAGCTATTCGGAGCGCGAAGGCACGGCAGCCCTCTCCATCGAGCATGCCGTCACGCCCCGCGACAAGCACAAGCGTAGCCAGCGCCTGGCTCGCCTCTCCGAGGAGCGTCTGCAGGACTTCTACCGTGCCAACCTCGGTCGTGAACTTACGGTCATCTGGGAGCACGGCAACTATGACGGCCGCATGATGGGGCACAGCGAGAACTATATCCGCGTGGCGCAGCCCTACGATGAGGCGGCTATCGGCACGACGACACGTATCACCCCACTGCACCTCGACGCTTCGGGGACCTTCGTCTATTGAGCACGTACGAGAGATGACTGAGCAGCTGACCTACCACCTCCTTCGCGGCCTCTTCGGCCTCTTGGCACGCCTGCCGTGGGCGGTCATCCACGCGCTGTGCCATGCGACCGCCTTCCTCATCGGGCGCGTCGTGGGCTATCGCCGTGCCGTAGTGCGAGGCAATCTCTTCCGTAGCTTCCCCGAGAAGACAACAGAGGAGCTGCGACAGATCGAGCGGGACTTCTACCTGCAGTTCGCCTACAACTTCCTCTCCACACCGAAGCTCCTACACCAGAGCCCCGAGCGCCTCACCACGGAGCACCTCATCATGCCCGACCTCTCCCCCCTCGTGGAGGCAGCGAAGAAGTATGACTGCGTGCTCGTCGCCCTCGGACACCTCGGCAACTGGGAGCTCTTCCCCACAGGCCAGATCCAGCTCGCCACTATCGGCTACAGCGCGGATCAGGTCTATCGCCCGCTGAAGAACAAGGCCCTTGACCGCCTCTTCGCCGAGCAACGCCAGCGCTTCGGCGCACGCCTCGTCGCCAAGGACAAGATCGCACGCCACATCGTCGAGTATGTACGTGCCAAGGACGGCCGTCACTGGTTCGTCGCCATGATCACGGACCAAGCCCCAGGCATCGGTCACGCCACCTACTTCACCGACTTCCTCCACCAGCCGACAGCGATCCTCGACGGCATCGAGCGACTCGGGAAGAAGTACCACCTACCCATCTTCTACTTCGACATTGAGCGAAGGAGCCCCATCCAGTTCGTAGGGCACTACGTGCCTATCTACGACCCAGCGGAGGGCGACCTGCCCATCTATACCGTCACCGAGCGCTATGCCCGCATGCTGGAGGCGAATATCCAGCGCGACCCAGCAGCCTGGCTCTGGTCGCATAAGCGCTGGAAGCGCCCCCTCGAGAACTACCCCGAGGCCGTGCGCAGTGCCCGACTCCAAGCACTCCTTGACTCTGAGCAAGACAACTAACTATACTACACGCTATGCATCCTACCACACACGCCGAGGTGGCCGTCCTCGTCCTCAACTGGAATGGCCGTAGCCTCCTGGAGACGTTCCTCCCCTCTTGGGTGCAACACACCCCCGCAGGCGCAGACCTCATCATCGTAGACAATGGCTCGACGGATGACTCCGTAGCCTTCGTCCGCGAGCACTATCCCGAGGTGCGCCTCATCGGGCCACCTCTTCACCGAGAACCACGGCTTCGCAGCGGGCTACAACAAGGCCATCGCCGAGCTGGACTACAAGACGGTCGTCCTCCTAAATAGCGACGTCGAGCTCAGCCGAGGCTGGCTCGATGAACCCCTCCGCCTCCTCGACTCCGACCCCACGATCGCTGCCGTCCAGCCTACGATCCGTGCACAGCGTGACCCGAAGAGCTTCGAGTACGCCGGTGCTGCTGGTGGCTTCATCGATGCGCTGGGCTACCCCTTCTGCCGTGGCCGTCTCTTCGGCACGCTCGAGGAGGACCACGGGCAGTACGCTACCCCCACGGATCTCTTCTGGGCATCGGGCGCCTGCCTCATCATCCGCCGTGACGTCTATCTCGAGGTCGGCGGGCTGGATACGGTCTTCTTCGCCCATCAGGAGGAGATCGACCTGTGCTGGCGACTCAATGCCCGTGGGCATCGCATCACCTTCGCCCCACCTCGGTCGTCTACCACGTCGGTGGTGCCAGCCTCTCGGCAGAGAGCCCAAGGAAGGTCTTCCTGAACTTCAGGAACAACCTCCTGATGATCTACAAGAACCTCCCCGCACCCCGCCTGCACCGCGTGCTGCTCTGCCGCTTCCTTCTCGACGTCTTCGCCGCCCTTGTCTACCTCCTTCAGCTCAAGCCCCGTCACTGCTACGCCGTCCTCGAGGGCTGGCGCTGCTTTATGATCAAGCGCCAGCGCTACGAAGAGGTGCGCAAGGAGAATATCGCTAAGACCGTCCGTCCCCTCCCCACCAGCCTGATGAAGCCCTACAGCCTCCTGGTGCAATACTACCTCCGTGGACGCCGACGCTACAGCGACCTCCCTCAATAACCCCCGCCTACCAGCCCACTCTCGCCTATGACCACCCTCAAGCCGCTGGCCGAGCGTATGCGCCCGACGAGCCTCGAGCACTACTTCGGCCAGTCCCACCTCGTCGGGCCGCAGGGTATCTTACGCCCTATGATCGAGCAGCAGCGCCTCCCGTCGCTGATCTTCTGGGGCCCTCCAGGGGTGGGTAAGACGACACTCTCGGAGATCATTGCCCGCAGTCTCGATACCGCCTTCTACTCGCTGAGTGCCGTCCACTCGGGCGTCAAGGATGTGCGTGAGGTGCTGGAGCGCATCCAGAGTGAGCAGAGCGGGATCTTCGGCTCGTCAGTACGCCCCATCCTCTTCATCGACGAAATCCATCGCTTCAGCAAGAGCCAGCAGGACTCCCTCCTGGCGGCCGTGGAGCAAGGTATCGTCACGCTCATCGGTGCCACGACGGAGAATCCCAGCTTCGAGGTCATCCGTCCGCTCCTCTCCCGCTGTCAGGTCTACACGCTTAATCCCCTCTCCACCGAGGAGATCATCGGCCTCCTGCAGCATGCCATCGCGACCGACGAGCCCCTCTCCCAGCGCCGCATCGAGCTCACCGAGACCGCTGCACTCCTACGCTACGCTGGTGGCGACGCACGCCGTGCGCTGAATATCCTCGAGCTGGTCGCCCTGTCGACGACCTCCGACCCTCTTCAGGTCACCGACGAACTGGTCAGCCAGCGCGTGCAGACGAATCCCTTGGCCTTCGACAAGGGCGGTGAACTCCACTACGATATCGCTTCGGCACTCATCAAGAGCATCCGAGGAAGTGACCCCGACGCCGCTATCTATTGGCTCGCACGCCTCATCGAGGGGGGCGAAGACCCTTCGTTTATCGCACGCCGACTGATGATCTCCGCTGCCGAAGACATTGGCCTTGCTAACCCCAATGCCCTACTACTCGCCACCTCCTGCGCCGAGACCCTTGAGCGCATCGGCTGGCCCGAGGGACGCATCCCCTTGGCCGAGACGGTCATCTACTTGGCTTGTAGCGAGAAGAGCAATAGCGCCTATATGGCGATCAACCGTGCCCTCGCCTTCGTCAAGCAGACGGGCAACCTCCCCGTACCGCTTCACCTACGCAATGCTCCCACGGAGCTGATGAAGGACCTTGGCTATGGCGAAGGCTACCGCTACTCCCACGACTACCCAGGGCACTTCGTACAGCAAGCCTACCTTCCCGAGAGTATCGGGCGGGAGCGCTTCTGGCAGTCAGACGAGTCCAATGGTGCCGAGGCGAAGATGATGGAGCGTCAGCGCTCGCGCTGGCAAGGTCGTTTCACCGCCCCGACAGAGCCCGAGAAGTAAGACCCCACTACAAAAAGCACACGGAGCGAATCATTGTCCCCCAATGATTCGCTCCGTGTCTTTTCACCGCCCGTAGCCGAAGCTCTGCGGGGCGTCGTCGTATCGTCTCCTTAGCGCAGCGGTGCGAGGCGACCGAGTAGCTCCTCGCCGAGGGCACTCTTCTCCTCGATATGCTGGAGGATGGACTTCACATAGGTATTGCTGTCGAAGTCGCCACGGACCTCCTCGAAGTCCAGCGCCTGCACACGCTCATCACCGTCGGCACCGAAGCCCGTCATCGCCGAGAGGGAGAATTCCTTCTTCGCATCGGCATAGAGCTCGCGATCCAGCTCGACGACCGAGCTACGCCAGCGCTCGACGAGTTCGGCGATCTGCTCTGCCGTCACTTCGGCAAGATCAATGCCATAGAACTCCTGGATCTTGTCATACGCCCACGTCCATTCGTACTCGTAGTAGTGGAGGTGCAGATCGGCAAGGCGCTGCTGTAGCTCACTGATAGCCTCGATGCGGCGCATCTCGATATCCTCGATGATACGCAGCACCTCAGCCTTCGGTGCGATGAGCCCCGAGAGATCGACCCAGTCCCCATGCCCGATGGAGGTGCGGGGCTGTAGAGCTTGGCGCACGACGTCGATAGAGGTGCAGGCTACGCCCTCGAGACGCTTGATGAGCGAATTTCCGAGGAACTTATGGATCGCCAGCTCATAGTAGTGGATCCCCTTACGGAGCGAGGAGGCCTTGATCTTCGCACTCTGATAGGAGTAGATCTCGGAGGTCACCCCAGCGACACGCCTTAGCTCGATGAGGATAGTGCGCCCGTTGAGCATCTTCTGGATGGTATAGGGACTCAGGAGGTTGTAGTTGATCTGGTCAAGGCGGTGCGGGTCGGTGCGCGCATCACGGCGTGGCCACTTCTGCGCATCGCGGATCGTCCCCACGCTCTTGAGGTTGACCCCAGGGATGAGGAAGGTCGTATCGCACGACTCGATGAGGTAGGAGAAGGGGAGGTTCGACAGGTCGGGGTGCGTGGTGTGACGCCCCATGACGAGCGAGAAGGCACCGATTCGCGCGGGCCAGAGGATGTAGGAGTCGGACGAAGTCTTCGCACCGCGCTCCATGATGCCCTGATGGATGGGCCCGAGCTTGTACATATGGTTGCTCTGATTCGAGCCCGAGCCAGCGTTCATGAAGGAGAACTGGCTGGCGATAAGTAGCGTGGACTTGTGGTGCGTCACGGTGAAGGGCCCAGCGAAGATCGCACAGGCCTCGCCATTCTCCTCGTGGCAGTTGCTGAAGAAGAGCGAGTCCGAGGCAGAATAGCCGTGAGCGAGCGTACACGCCTGCCCGATGAAGCATCGGGAGAGCGCCGTACCACTCTGCACACTTGAGCCCGAGGAGATGATGAAGTCCGTACAGATGACACTGTAGCCAAGGCTGACGGGCGCTTCCTTCACGCTATTGATACTCCCGTTGTAGAGGCGGCGCGTACCGACGATGCTGGCGTAGGGGCCGATCTTCACGTTCGTGATATTCCCCACATCTGTGATATGTGCGTGGGCACCGATCGTGCCGTGGGCGGAGCGCAAGCCATCGATATAGCCCCAGATGAGGTGGCGTAGCTCCGAGATGAGCGCAGGACGGTGGCGGTAGATCGCCATGAAGTAGGCTTCGTGCGCTGAGAGCTGGTCGTAGCTCAGCACCTCACGCCCGCCCGTCTCATTGAGGACGGATACCTCGACGCCGTTGCCGAAGGTCGTCTCGCCGTCGACGAGGATGGTATCGACGTTGCTGATGAAGGACTCTTCGCCGATGGTGTAGTTGGCGATATAGTTATTGACATGCTCGATGCAGCAGTTGTCGCCGACCTCGACATTGTGCAGGTAGGTGTAGTAGAGTCCCGAGTGCTTCGAGATCCCCCCCAGGTAGGTCAAAGGTCTTCTCGAAGAGCCCCAGGCGGACCCAGCCCGAGAAGTGCGTATTGAGGATGTAGCGGGGGACGAAGCCTTCCTTGACCCAGACCTGGCTCCAGTCGTCGGCGGAGTTGGCGTGCTCACGCAGGACGCTGATCTCTTCAGCCGTCAGCGGGCGGTATTCTTTATGAAGTGCGGTACTCATTGCCTATACATTTATAAAAAAAAGTACACCACAAATGTACAGACTTTTATACAAGCATCTCCCCAGCATGACCCAACCTCCGAACGAGCTTCCACCACCCCGACATGTCCCCACTATAAACGAGCATGTAGCGACCTCGATCCGCCGCATACAAAGGGGGGATAATGGGTACTGATAGTCATATCTTCAAAGAAAAAAGCAACCAGTACTGGTCGCTATCACCTCCCCGAAGAGGTCTATCATAGGGAGTATCCACTCTTATCTGTAAGGAGATAAATAGCTATTTTTGCTATACAAGACAATCCCTTTATCCCCAGATAAGAGCTCTCTATGAGTAAGACCTCTACGTCCAGCTTCTCTGCTATCATCACAGCGCTACGCTTCCCGCTGATCATCATGGTCGTAGCCATTCACCTCATTTCAGACAAGCTAACACTACCTCAATGGGGTGCTCCGAACTGCCTCTACATCTACGTCAGCGAATTCCTGTCACATAGCCTCCCCCGCATAGCCGTCCCGATGTTCTTCTTCATCTCGGGCTATTATGCATTCTACAAGAAGGACTGGAGCCAGCGATCCATTTGGATGGTAGAGCTGAAGAAGCGTGTAAAGACTCTGCTCATACCCTATCTGTTGTGGAATAGCATCTATCTCGTCATACTTCTTGCGAAGACACAGGTGGGATTGCGATTCGGCTTCAGCGCCAGCGACCCCTTCTATATCACCAGCGTCACGCAGCTCCTCAGCTATTACTGGTGGGATGTCATCGTCTACCCGCTCTGGTATATCCGCGACCTGATGGTGCTCTGTGCCCTGGGGCCCATCCTCTATCAGCTTCTTACTTGGACTAGAGGCTATATCCTCCTTCCCCTGCTCGTCCTCTTCCTCATAGGATGGGAGTGCGGAGTCGCGGGCTTCGGCACGGTCTCATTCTTCTGCTTTATGCTCGGCGGACAGCTCGGCACAAAGCAAATTGACCCACTGGAGGTCATCCAGCGGGTCAAGTATCTTGCAGGGGGGCATTGCTATCGGGACGGTCTTTGCCCTGCCTCTACTCAGTGAATGGGCAGGCTACATCGTCGTACACAACATCTATATCCTCACAGGCTCAGCATCAGCCCTCCTTCTGATGCAGTATATCGGGCGCAGAAGTCCTGAAGTAATCCAGTGCCTAAGCAACCTTAATAAATACGTCTTCTTCATCTACGCCGTGCACACGGTACTCCTCGTGAACTGGGCCCGTGGTATCGTCTTCCGCATACCATTCCTCAGCGAAGAGGGCTTTGGCGCGGTCTTGGGCTACCTCCTCATCGGGGGGCTTACTCTGGCATTCAGCTTCGTCAGCTATACCATCATAAAGAAGATTGCCCCACGCACTCTCGCCGTCCTCTCGGGAGGGCGATAGCGTCGCAGGGCGAAGTACATTAGGAGAAGAGCGCGAAGGGATCTTGCTCAGCGAAGTAGAGGTGGGTATAGCCCGCCAGTACATTGCCACGGCGATAAAGGAGCGTCGGAGCAACTTCGTCACGCGCTGTCAGCTGCTCACCGACCGTCTCTTCGCCGATCTCCTGAGGCACGATGGACGAGTAGTGGAACTCATGCCCGCGGTATTCGCGTCCCCCAAGATGGAGCTTGCGGTAACCTAAGCGCAGACGCATGCCCTCCATCGTAGCCTCTTGATCCAGCACACCACACATCGGGTAGGCCTTCCCCTCCTCATCACGGATAGCACGACAGAGGTACATCATCCCCCCACATTCGGCTAAGACACGCCCGCCAGCAGCGGCATAGGCAGCGATAGAGCTACGCGAGCGCTCGGCAGTGGCCAGCTCGCTGAGGTAGAACTCCGGATAGCCACCAGGCAGGTAGAGGAGGTCGCACTCGGGAAGTGCCTCATCCTTGAGCGGAGAGAAGAAGGATACTTCGCCCTGTGCAGCGAGTGCGCGGATGTTCTCCTCATAGATGAAGTTGAACGCTTCGTCACGGGCAACGGCAATCTTGCGCCCAGGGGCGGATGTAGGCACTGCTTCCTCCGCAGGGAGTGCGGGGCGAGGGCGCATACAAGCCTCGAGCAAGCGATCCACATCGACGTGCTTCTCGATGAGGGCTGCCACATCTTCGGGGAGCGCATCCAGCTCTTGTAGCTCGCGGAGTGAGAGGCCAAGATGGCGTGAAGGCACTTCAAGGAGCTTCGTCTTTGGGATATAGCCGAGGGGAATAACCCCAGCATCTTCGGCTGCCTCACGCAGGAAGCGGTAGTGATTCTCCGACGCCACACGGTTGAAGACCACCCCGACGACCTCCGTATCCTGACGGAAGTGCTTGAAGCCGTAGAGGAGTGCCCCGACGGAATAGGCGGACGAGCGCGCATCGACGAGCAGCACCGTCGGGATGCCCACGGTCTTAGCGACCTCAGCCGACGAGCCATACATACGCACATAGCCATCATACAGCCCCATCACCCCCTCGAGGACGACGGCATCAGCCTCCTGCGTGTGGCGTGCATAGACAGCACGCACATGCTCGGGGCTCATCATGAAAAGGTCGAGATTGATAGAGGGGCGACCGCTGGAGAGCTGGTGGAACTTTGGGTCGATATAGTCGGGCCCGCACTTGAAGCTCTGCACGGCAAGGCCACGACGCTTGAGTGCACGCAGTAGGCCGAGCGTGAAGGTCGTCTTGCCACTGCCCGACGAGCCAGCTGCCACGAGGAGCTGGGGAATGGATGTAGAAGTCATAAGGAAGGTCTTGGTAAAGGGTCGTTAAAGCTTCCCCTCGTAGAGGAAGTAGTCCGCACGGCGGAGTGAGTCGAGCTGGAGGGGCTGACGTGACAGGGCGTAGAGCGCTGCACCCGAGCCCGTCATCAGGGCAAAGTCTGCACTAAGGCATAGAGCTCGGCCTTGATCTCCAAGAGGACGGGATGATGAGGGAAGAGGCTCGGCTCGAAGTCATTGAAAAGGCAGTCACGCCATTCCGCTACGGGGCGAGCGACAAGCTCCTCAATGGGAGTCGCTACGGGCTTGAGCGGAAGAAGGCCACGGAAGGCCTCTGCCGTAGAGATATGAATGGGGGGCTTGACGATGGTGAGATGATAGCCCTTGAGATCGAGAGCAAGGGGAGTAAGCACTTCGCCGATGCCTCGCCCTACGGCAGGCTGATTGCGCACGAAGATGGGGCAGTCGGCGCCGAGCGTGAGGGCGATGGCCTCCAGCTCCTCGGTAGAGAGGCCGAGCGAGCACAGCTCATTGATAGCAGTTAAGGTAAAGGAAGCGTCCGCTGATCCGCCACCCATACCTGCTCCCGAGGGGATCTGCTTGGTGAGGCGAAGGCGTACAGAGGGGAAGGAGCGCAGCTGACGCAAGGCGCATACGGCGCGTAGGACGAGGTTATCCTGCAGGGCTCCCGTCTCTACTCCACCCGTGACGATGAGTTCGTCTTCAGCGGCATCAGTGAGCTCGAGCTCCAGCGTGTCGCATAGCGGTATAGGGAGAAAGGCGGTCTCCAGTAGGTGATAGCCATCGGAGCGACGCCCCGTGACGAAGAGCCCAAGGTTGAGCTTTGCATTAGGATAGACGATCATCGTAGTACGTATCGACATGTATGCATAAACGAAGAGACTCCTCAAGAATTACTTCTCGAGGAGTCTCACTCTCTTTCTTTGTACGCGGGATGAGATTTGAACTCACACGCCGTAACCGGCACTACCCCCTCAAAGTAGCGTGTCTACCAATTTCACCACCCGCGTATTTGAAGCTTGCAAACTGAGGACGCTGTGCGTCAAGGCTGTGCCCAGGACAGGAATCGAACCTGCACGTCTTTTTGAACACTCGCACCTGAAACGAGCGCGTCTACCAATTCCGCCACCTGGGCTGACCTGTTTGCACTGCAAAGGTACAACAAAATTTGATACTACCAAATGCCAGGCCCAAGTGGCGGCTGCAAACTCCGCTATCAGTGGCTACTCATCGCCACCACCTGAGAAGGTCTGGATATGCTTAGAGCGCTTACTACGAATACGTTCACGCCCCTCTTCATCGCGGTAGCGGAAGCGATCATTAGGCCACAATCCCCCTTCATTTTTTTTCGCGGGACGGCCACCTTCACGGCGATCTTCACGGCGGGGACGGTCTGAGAAACTGGGACGATCACCATCACGACGGCCTCCTTCGCGGCGATCTTCACGGCGGGGGCGATCAGAGAAGCTGGGACGATCACCATCACGACGGCCCCCTTCGCGGCGATCCTCACGGCGGGGACGATCAGAGAAGCTCGGACGATCACCTTCGCGACGGCCACCTTCGCGGCGCTCCTCTCGACGGGGACGGTCGAAGCGACGGGGCTTCTCGGAGCGAGGGCCACGCTCACGCTCGGGGCGTGGAGCACGAGGAGCACGCTCCTCTTCACCTTCGCCACCAGCACGCTTGAAGTCCTCACGCTTACCAGCGAAGAGGGTGTAGGCACGCAGCTCACACTCCAGCGAGCCGTTGAGCATCTTGATACGGTCGCTGTGGCGCAGACCGATCTTATCGAAGTGCTCGAGCTTGTAGGCCAAGATCCAAGCCGTCGAGCCGGCATAGTTATGCTTGAGGCGCTCGCCGATCATACGGTAGAGCTCCTCGCCATCACGCAGACGCAGACGCTCGCCGTAGGGCGGGTTCGTGACGATGAGGGCGGGAGTCTCAGGAGCAGGGCAATCCTGCATAGCACGATGGCTGACGGTGATGAGGTCGGCAAGGCCTGCCGTGCGGACGTTGTGACGTGCCACCTTCACGGCCTCGATAGAGCTATCCGAGCCATAGATATGGTGCTCGAAGGGCTTCAGCTCGCTGCACTCAGCCTCGACATCGGCGAAGAGAGCGGGGTCATAGTCCGCCCAGCGCTGGAAGGCGAAGCTCTTGCGGAAAGAGCCTGGGGCGATACCACGGGCGATGAGGGCCGCCTCGATGAGGAGCGTCCCCGAGCCACACATGGGATCGATAAAGTCCGTCCCGCCCTGCCAGCCAGCCAGAAGTAGAATACCAGCAGCGAGGACTTCGCTCAGCGGAGCCTCCGTCTGCGCCGCTCTCCAGCCACGCTTATGCAGACTCTCACCCGAGCTATCGAGTGCCAGCGTCACCTCGTCGTGCGAGATATGGATATGGAAGAGGCGGTCGGGATTGTCCAGACGCACCATGGGGCGCTTCTCCCCACGCTCGGTGAAGAAGTCGACGAGGGCGTCCTTAGCGCGGTAGCCGACGTACTTGCTGTGGGTGAAGGTCTCTGAGTAGACGACGGTGTCGAAGGCAAAGGTGTCACCAGCCTGCATCCACTCGCTCCAGTCCAGACGCTTGAGCTGACGATAGAGTTCGTCGGGGTCATTTGCTCGGAAGGAGGCGATAGGCAGAGGATGCGCAGAGCCGTGCGCAGACGATAGTTCGCACGGTAGAGCACCTTCTTGTCCCCTGTGAAGGAGACCATACGGCGCCCCTGCTCGATATCGGTAGCCCCGAGGGCCTCGAGTTCTTGTGCCAAGACGGGCTCCAGGGCCTGCAGTGTCTTGGCGATCATACGTGATTCTTGCTTCATTAGTCTATTGGGAGAGAGGGATGGAGGCGACGGCCTCACGGCGTAAAGGTACGACATCGGCGCTGAAGCCCACCCTCTCCGGAGATGATATAAACGAAGGAGGTCTGACGTAGTGCTCTACATCAGACCTCCTTACTTGTGTCGGGATACCAGGATTCGAACCTGGGACCCCCTGCTCCCAAAGCAGGTGCGCTAACCGGACTGCGCTACATCCCGAGCTTGGCTTTTCGGAAGAGAAGCTGTGCTCACTCCTCCTCGTGGAGAAGGGGACACAGCTCCTTCTGGCGGTATGGACGGGACTCGAACCCGCGACCCCCTGCGTGACAGGCAGGTATTCTAACCAGCTGAACTACCACACCGTACTTGGCCGTTTGCCTTTTGATGGTGCAAAGATACATATTTCTCCTCACACTACCAAGAGGCTTGTTGTCTCGCAAGGATTCGAACCTTGACAAACAGAACCAAAACCTGTTGTGCTACCATTACACCACGAGACAGCCTAATCACTCGCCCACCCCAGCAGGGGCGGAGAATGCGGTGCAAAGATAAGACATTGCCCCCAACTAAGCAAGCCGGCAGCGAAGAAGGCACTGCCAACTCCCCCACCCCAGAGGGGCACACTCCCACGGATCGATATAAAAGAGCCCGCCCTCGGCGACACTGTGGTCAGCCGAGGGCGGGCGTTGGGCGGTGAGCTACAGGGCTCACCTTAGGGAGCTATGAGCGAGGATTACTCAGCGCTCATGAGGACGATACGGTTCCAAACGTTTTCGTTGTAAGGCTGTACCGTGTCACCCTTCCAGTCGATCTTCAGACGATCGCGAGAGATGCCGTACTTCTTGACGAGGATGTCAGCGACAGCTTCTGCACGACGCTTAGAGAGAGCGAGGTTGTAAGCAGGGTTACCAGTCTGGCGGTCAGCATAACCAACGAGCGTGATCGTCTCGGTGTTGCTCTTAGCGTATTCGGCGATGTTGTAGACGTTGACCATCTGGTTCTTGTCGACGACAGCGCTGTTGATACGGAAGTAGATCACGTTACCGATGACCTTAGAGTCAGCTACGGGGACTTCTACGTCAGGGCAGTTGACAGGGCGCTTAGCGAGCTCAGCGTTCTCAGCACGGAGAGCGTTGATCTGAGACTGCAGACCGTCGATGTAAGCCTGATCGAGGGGCTCAACAGGAGCGAAGCCCTGACGACCAACATTGAAGGTCAGACCTGCGACAGCAGACAGACGGAGTGCGTTGGAGAAGTCAGGAGCGTAAGACTTACGGATGTGGAAGCCGTTGTACGTAGCTTCACCCTCGACGAAGATGTTGACGCGGGGGGCGACGTGGAAGGACAGCTGGAGACCACCGTTAGCCGTAGCAGCGTGTGTGTTGGGCAGACCTGCTACCGTATGGTTGAACTTGTACTCATAGCCTACCCCTACGTAAGGAACGATGTGGAATACGCGGTTGGGGTTGTAGGTAGAGAAGAAGTTCACTACATCGAACATGAAGTCGTAGTGACCACCGACGAAGTAGTTGTCGTTGCGAAGCGCAGAGTTGAGCTTGCTGTAGGTGTAAGCTTCACCTCCGACGATCTTCAGACGGGTAGCATAGTAAGGGCTGTGCCACTTACCGATAGAGAGGGCTGCCGTCCAAGAGAGACGGTCGGTGAACTTGGGCGTGTTGTTTCCTTCGAGGAACATGGCGCCTACACCACCGGCGAGCGAGATGAAGTGGTTAGCTCCGGGCTCGTGAGCGAAAGCTACACGGTGAGCGGGAGCTTCGATCGTTGTGGGCTGCGAGGTCTGAGCCTGTGCGGCCAGGGAAGAGATCCCTGCTAAGACCAGCAGCGAGTACTTGAGATTCATAATTTAACTATACTATTAAGCGAGTTAGCGTATATAGGGACGATGCAAAGTTAACCGATTTCTCTATCGTGGTACTCCCGCTGGTTACGCATTCGATTTTTTCACAATTCACACGATCGACCACTATATGCAATTCCCTTATAATCAAGCGTTAGAAGAGTAGCCGATCGGGCGTTCGCTTGCTACGCCCTATCTTTGTTACCACAGACAATATATAATAGTAAACCACAGATGAAGCGATTCACCACTCTGTTACTCCTCGCCTTCGGGGCGATTTTCGGCCTCACAGCCTGCTCCTCAGAACCCCAAACGGATGCCCTCACGAGCACGGTCTGGACCATCCCCAACCTCACGACCTCCTCGGGTGGCACCACGACGACGATCGACGTCACCATCTCCTTCATCCGCAAGGGTCAGGCCTCCATCGAGGTCGGCTATGGTGAGTTCACCCAGAATATCCAGGATGGGGGCTCTCAGACCAAGAAACGTGAGCTATCTGCAACAATGTCTACCAGCTACGTCTACCGCAATGGCGTCGTCCACCTCAACCGCCCCAGCTACTCCTCACAGGTAGGGCAGAGCATCAAGGGTACCGAGGTCGAGACCATCATCAACCGCCTCGAGGCCGACGCCGCCGTCGACATTCAGGCCGGCACGATGACCTTCAACCCAACGGACAACGCTAAGCGCTTCACCGCTCACCTCAAGTCAAGAAAGTAAGCGCCACCCACTCTACCCTATCACAGCGCCCGCACCGAGCCATTGACTCGGTGCGGGCGCTGTCCGTTTCACGACAAGAGTTCTCTCAGAGCACCAGCACAAAAGCTCCCGATCCGTAGTGCTATCTCACCGAAACTCGCGAGCTATTTCTTTATCTACGTACGTGGATCTAAGGTCTACGCACGATGATCCTATGGACTACGTACGTAGATGATAAGACCAGGTACGTAGATCAACGTATTTCCAATGATTTGGCAAGCTTTTCTCGGCTTAGACAGCCCTTTTTCTTGCGCTGGAGAAGGATCTTTCTTGTGGAGCGAGGCGCACACGCTTTGCGAGGTGTCACCCGCATAAGACAGGGAGTAAAGAGTGAGCGGTCGTAGAGAGCCTACGATGAGCTTTCGGGCACGGCGATAGAGCGCTGGGCGGACTCCTTATATATTATCGTATTTTTGTAGAGTATGAGAGAGTTTATCATCACTGAAGCCAAGAGCGAGGAAGCGGTCCTCGTCGGGCTCATCACTAAGAACCAAAACGAGGAGCAGGCACGCGAATATCTCGACGAGCTGGACTTCCTCTCCTCCACGGCAGGTGTGAAAGCAGTACGTCGCTTTACCCAACGCCTTGATCAGCCCCACTCCGTCACCTTCGTCGGTAAGGGTAAGCTGGAGGAAATTCGCCTCTTCGTCGAGGAGAATGAGATCGGTATCGTGATCTTCGACGACGAGCTCAGCCCCAAGCAGCTTCGCAACATTGAGCAGGCTCTAAAGGTCAAGATCCTTGACCGTACGAGCCTCATCCTCGATATCTTCGCCTCCCGAGCTACCACGGCCTACGCCAAGACGCAGGTCGAGCTGGCTCAGTATCGCTATATGCTCCCCCGACTGACCCGCCTGTGGACGCACCTCGAGCGCCAGCGTGGGGGTGTGGGGATGCGTGGCCCAGGGGAGACGCAGCTCGAGACCGACCGCCGTATCATCCAGGACCGTATCGCCCACCTCAAGGCCGAGCTGAAGGTCATCGACCGCCAGATGTCGATGCAGCGCAAGAACCGTGGCAAGCTCGTCCGCGTCGCCCTCGTCGGCTATACCAACGTAGGCAAGTCCACGCTGATGAACGTGCTGTCGAAGAGCGAGGTCTTCGCTGAGAATAAGCTCTTCGCTACGCTCGACACGACCGTCCGCAAGGTCATCGTCCACAACCTCCCCTTCCTCCTCTCCGACACCGTGGGCTTCATCCGCAAGCTCCCCACGGAGCTCATCGAGTCCTTCAAGAGCACGCTCGACGAGGTACGTGAGGCGGACCTCCTCTACATGTGGTGGACATCGCTCACCCCAACTTCGAGGAGCATATCGAGGTCGTCTCCTCGACACTGCGTGAGATCAACGCTGGCATCGATCAGCCGACGATCCTCGTCTTCAATAAGATCGACGCCTTCACCTTCGAGGAGCGTGATGCCGATGACCTCGGTGAGCGCACCCGTCGCAACATCAGCCGCGAAGAGCTGCAGCAGACGTGGATGGCGAAGCTCGGTGAGCAGGGTTGCTGCTTCATCTCCGCTCGCACAGGCGAGGGGATCGAAGAGCTAAAGCAGCTCCTCTACGACCGCGCCCGTGAGATCCACGTGCAGCGCTTCCCCTACAATGACTTCCTCTTCCAGGACTACACCCTAGCCGAAGGCGATGAAGCTTAGTACGTCTTTCCCCTCAGCCCCCAAGAGATGAGGACGACACGCCCCTGCCTCTTCGGGGCGGAGTTCCCTGCCAAGCGCGCCACGCTCCTCCTGAACTTAGGCTCCCCCGACTCCCCGTCCGTCCCTGACGTGCGCGACTACCTGCGCACCTTCCTCATGGACCGCCGCATCATCGGGATCAGCTACCCGCTGCGCTACTTCCTCGTCCATCACCTCATCGTGCCCCGTCGTGCGCCGAAGTCCGCTGCGCACTACCGCACGATATGGGATGCCGACGCGCAGAACTTCCCGCTCATCTCCCACTCCACCTCGATAGCCCAGCAGCTCGCCGAGCTACGCCGTGAGCCCGTAGCGGCAGGGATGCGCTATGGCCACCCAGGCACGGGCGAAGCCTTAGAGGCCTTGGCAGCCCTCCCCGACATCGAGGAGGTCGTCATCGTCCCACTCTATCCCCACTATGCACGCAGCAGCTATGAGACCGCCGTGGCCTTCGCCCTCGAGGAGATCCGTCGCCTCGGTCTACGCCCCATGCGCCTGCGTCTGCAAGCGCCCTTCTACGGGGAGGCAGCCTACCGCACGGCCTTAGCCGATAGCGTCCGCGAGTATCTCACGGAGCCCTTCGACCGCCTCGTCATCTCGATGCACGGCATACCGCTCTCTCACATCCCGAAGGCATGCCGTGAGCACAACGGCCACTCCACCCACTGTGCTGACCGCCGCGCCTGGCATGAGCGCCACGGTGAGGAGGACTGCTACCGCCTGCAGTGTGAGGAGACAAGACGCTACCTCGCCCAAGACCTCGGCCTCGAGCCAGAGCGCGTCGAGCTGGTCTATCAGTCCCGCTTGGGCTTCCACGACTGGCTCCAGCCGTATATGGCACGCCGTGTGAAGGAGTTCGCCCGCGAAGGTGCCGAGCGCATCGCCGTCGTCTGCCCCGGCTTCGTCTGCGACTGCCTGGAGACGATCCAGGAGATCAACGATCAGGGCCGTGTGGACTTCCTCGAGGCAGGAGGCAAGAGCTTCACCTACATCCCCTGCCTCAATAGCAGTACGGCCTTCGTCACGGCCCTCAGCACCCTACTTGACAAAACGATAGCTGAGCCCTCAGCACTCCTCAGTGCAGAGAATCAGCGCAAATACAAATACTAATCAACCCATCCTACCCTTTTATGAAGAAGCTAACCGCTGGGATCGCATCGCTACTCCTCGCCCTCAGCCTCCCCATTGGGGGCACGGCACAGAGCAAAGCACCCGCCCCAGTCCACCCCATCCCTACACGCGCCCAGATCGAGTGGCAGGAGCTGGAGACTTACGCCTTCGTGCACTTCGGCCTCAACACCTTCAACGACCTCGAGTGGGGCTATGGCAACACCCCCGCTAAGACCTTCGCCCCCGAGCGCCTCGACACCGAGCAGTGGGTGCGCACGCTCAAGCGTGCCGGCATGAAGGGGGTCATCCTCACCGCCAAGCACCACGACGGCTTCTGCCTCTGGCCCACGAAGACCACCGAGTACTCGGTGAAGAACAGCCCATGGAAGGATGGGCAGGGCGACCTCGTCCGAGAGCTCAGCGAGTCGTGCCGCAAGCACGGCCTGCTCTTCGGTCTCTACCTCTCCCCATGGGACCGCAATAGCCAGTACTACGGTCAGCCCGAGTATCAGAAGATCTTCCACGAGCAGATCAAGGAGCTCACCACGCAGTATGGCAAGCTCTTCGAATACTGGTTCGACGGCGCCAACGGCGGTAACGGCTGGTACGGTGGCGCAGACACCACGCGTCAGATCGACCCCAAGAGCTACTACCTCTATGAGGACGCCGCGAAGATGCTCCGCAAGAACAATAAGGACATCATGATCTTCGGCGGTACCGTACCCACGATCCGCTGGATCGGCAACGAGCAGGGCTGGGCTGGCCAGACCAACTGGGCCATGTACGACGAGGACAAGGCTAAGCACTACAGCGAAGCTCAGTGGGGTATGGAGGACGCTAAGCAGTGGCTCCCTGGCGAAGTCGACGTGAGCATCCGCCCAGGATGGTTCTACCACCCCCGCGAAGACCATCAGGTCCGCTCCGTGGCTAACCTCGTCCGCCTCTACTACCAGAGCGTCGGCCGCAATGCCAACCTCCTCTTGAACTGCCCTATCGACCTGCACGGCCGCATCCCCGCCGAGGACTCTACGCGCCTCATCGCTTGGCACGACCACCTGCAGCAGGCCTTCCGTGACAACAAGCTCCGTGGTGTCGCTGTCACCGCATCGAACCTCCGTAGCGGCGATAAGAAGTTCGCCCCCGACCTCTCCAACGACGGCAAGACGAAGACCTACTGGGCTATGGCTGACGGCGTAACGAGCGGCTACCTCTTCTACCGCTTCTCTCGCCCCACGCGCCTCAATACCCTTGTCCTGCAGGAGTACATCGCCCTCGGGCAGCGTGTCAAGCGCTTCCGCATCGAGACGGAGACGAGCCCCGGTGTCTTCGAGCCCGTAGCTACCTCCGATAGCCTGACGACCATCGGCTACAAGCGTATCATCCGCTTCACTCCCGTAGAGACGAAGAGCCTGCGCGTCACCTTCGAGGAGGCACGTGGCCCCGTCTGCATCGCCGAGATCGCAGCTTACCTCACCCCTGAGGTGCTCGAGGCTCCCAAGATCCGTCGTGACGAGAGCGACAAGGTACACATCACCTCCGTCACGCCAGACGTCCTCATCGAGTACGCTATCGAGGATGCTAAGACCAAGCAGCCCAAGGGCTGGGAGCGCTATAAGGGTCCCTTCACCCTCAGCGATGACCACGCTACGATCCGTGCCCGCGTCTCCACGTCGACCAATAAGGACCGCCCCGAGACGAGCAAGCGCCTCGGCTTCGCCGCCTCACAGATCCAGACACCTTCGCTGGGCGCAGATGACCGCAAGGCACTGCTCGACGGCAACGGCTACACGACGGTCACGCTCGACGCTGGGCAGACTTCACTCGAGCTGCTCTTCGAGGACGCACGTCCCATCCAGAAGCTCATCTACACGCCCTCTCAGCAGCGTGATGCCTCGGGCCACGTCCGCTCCTACAGCATCTACGTCGACGGGCAGAAGGTCGCTTCGGGCAACTTCGACAACATCCAGAATAACCCCATCCCCCAGGAAGTCCTGCTCCCCGCAGGGACCTCGGGCTCACGCATCCGCTTCGTCGCTGAGGCGATCGTCGGTCAGGGTGGACGCGTCACCCTCGGTGACCCTAAGCATCGAGTAGTATGCCCCACGTGAGTCCACAGCCCTCCCGCCCTGTACGTGTCCTCTTCGTCTGCCTCGGAAACATCTGCCGCAGCCCATCAGCCGAAGGACTCTTCCGCCACTACGTAGCGAGTCAGGGCGCCGAAGGCGACTACGAGATCGACTCCGCGGGCCTCATCGCTCACCACGAAGGCGAGCTCCCCGACGGGCGTATGCGTGCCCACGCTGCCCGTCGGGGCTACTCCCTCGAGAGTCGCTCCCGTCCCATCACCTACGAGGACTTCTTCCACTTCGACTATATCATCGGTATGGACGAAGCGAATCGCTCTCGCCTCTTGGAGCTGGCGCCCACCGAAGAGCTGGCACGTAAGGTCAGCCTCCTACCCGAGTGGAGCGAGCGTAGCCCACGCGATCACGTCCCCGATCCCTACTACGGTGGGGCGGAAGGCTTCGAGCACGTCCTCGACCTCTTGGAGATCTGCCTGCCCGACCTATACGAAAAGACCCGCCCCACCGCATAGGTGGAGCGGGCCTACAAAAAGAGAAGCGCCGTACTACCTCGTGGTAGTACGGCGCTTCTGCTTGTGGTGACCCCGACAGGATTCAAACCTGTAACCTTCTGATCCGTAGTCAGATGCTCTATTCAGTTGAGCTACGGAGCCATTCCATTCTTTAGTAGTATCCCTCATCTCTCAGTTGTGACCCCGACAGGATTCAAACCTGTAACCTTCTGATCCGTAGTCAGATGCTCTATTCAGTTGAGCTACGGAGCCATTCACTCTCGAGAGGACTCTCTAAAGATTTCGCTTGCAAAGATACACCTAATTTCCGTTTCGACCAAACGAATCAGCAGAAAACGACAAGACAACCACCTCAGAAGCCGAGGCTAGATCGAAGAAGTGGCTACCAGCCATAAGCGATTCCTATGGCAAGACGCCCCGCTCTAGGGAGAACCTTTGCCCTCATCCTTGATATCTCCACAGCGGTAGGCAAAGCGAATATGTATAGCACCTCGCAGGTGAAGGACTATAGGGTGATGCCCGAAACCACTATTCGTCTACGCTCGAATGACTATGGGTCGGGGGTGCAAACCAATAGTGGTTCACGAGTCAACCACTAGTGGTTACTACTATGAACCTATAGTGGTTCGCGCGTCGACCAATACTGGTCGCCCCACTGACCTATATTGGATTGTTTCTCTGCGTAGGGATAAAAAGTTGTGGACGCGTAGCAGATAAGCTTCGACTACGTACGTGGATCTAATAGCTTCGTACGTGGATATTTGGATTTACGTGCCTGGTCCTTAAGACTACGTGCATAGATGCAGAAAAACCACTACGGGAAGGCGCTTTTTTCTTCACGAGAACGATGCTTTTCCCTCCGCTGGATAAGAGGAATACTTGCGATAAGGCGAAGCGCATAAGCGAGCCGACAAATAGGCACGCCCCACCGACAGACAAGTGCTGTCGGTGGGGCGTAGCGGTATGCTTATGCGGGCTTAGCGTACGAGTTCCTTCGCCAGCTCAAGGGCAAAGAGCTGCTCCTTCTGCGGCGTGTCCACGTGGTCGATCTCGCAGATGCGGTGGGCACGGCTATAGATAGGCTCGCGCACCGCGAGGGTCTCCTGCACGAAGGCAAGGAGCTCTTCCCCGCTCTTATCACGTATCGTCGGGCGTGTGCGCTTGCACAGCTCAAGGCGCGCCGTGAGGATGGGCGTAGAGCAGCGCAGGTAGATGACATGCCCCGCCTCCAGGAGGTGATCCATCGTGTCGGTATAGCAGGGTAGTCCTCCTCCCGTAGCGAAGACGGTATCAGGCATACTCATCAGCTCCTCGATAGCCATACGCTCACGACGACGGAAGACCGCTTCGCCGTGCTCGGCAAACATATCCGTGATGCGCTGGCGGAAGCGCGTCTCGACGAAGACATCCGTATCGATGAAGCGTCGCCCGAGAGCTTCGGCCAAATGTCGCCCGATGGTACTCTTACCCGAGCCCATGAAGCCGACGAGGAAGATGGGGGCGTGCATACTACTTCTTGTCGGGGTAAGCGATGCGCGCGTGGTACATCGTCTTGAGCTTGAGGTAGAAGACTTCCTTGATCTCCTGTATATCGTGGAAGGTGAGCGGCGTATCGTTCAGTAGCCCTTCGGCGACGATGCCATCGACGATCTTCGCGATGAGATTGCGGATACCCTCCTCGGTATACTCACTGAGACTGCGGCTGGCGGCCTCTACACTATCGGCAAGCATGAGGATCCCCTGCTCCTTGGTGTAGGGGTTAGGCCCTGGATAGGTGAAGGGCTCTGGGTCGACAACCTCGTCGGGATGCTCGTTCGAATACGAATTATAGAAGTAGCGTGTGGTGCTGCGCCCGTGGTGCGTGCGGATGAACTCAATGACGGGGTCGGGCAGACCGTGCTTCTGCGCGAGCGTGATCCCGTCGAGGACGTGGCGGATGATGGCGCGCGCACTCTCGTGGTAGGTGAGGTACTTGTGCGGGTTGTTCGTAGCCGAATTCTCCGTGAAGAACTCGGGGTGAAGCATCTTCCCGATATCGTGGTAGAGTGCACCTGTACGAATGAGCTGCGCATCTGCCCCGACCTTCGTAGCGGCAGCCGTAGCAAGGATAGAGACTTGGTACGAGTGCTGGAAGGTCCCTGGTGCGATCTCCGAGAGCTCCTGCAGCAGGGGCATATTCGTATCACTCAGCTCAACAAGGCGAACGCTCGACACATAGCCAAAGATGCGCTCGACGATGAAGGCGAAGATATAGGAGAACATCAGGAAGATAAGGTTCACCCCATAGTAGAAGAGCTGGATCCAGTAGCCGCGCGTGATAGCTCCCTCATGCCCCCACTCGACGATCATCGAGGTGCCGATATAGACGAGGAAGACGATGAAGGCGGCGCGTATGATCTGCCCGCGTGACGTCAAGCTCTGCAGCGAGAAGAGCGCTGTGAAGCCCGCCGAGAGCTGGATAAAGATAAAGGACAGCGACTCCGAAGGTACGAAGTATGCCGAAGCCAGGATCGTGAAGAGGTAGGTATTCAGTGCCAGATGGCTCCCGAAGAACGCGCGTAGCAGGATGAGAAGCATCACGTACGGGATCACCTGAATGGGGAAGAGACCTGTGCGAGCCTGCAGCTCCGTCAGCGCTACGAAGGCAAAGACGAGCGCAAGAAGCAGCACCAGATTGCGAGGCTGTCGGAGGAAGGGCTGGCAGAAGAGCAGGATATAGATACCGAGGATCGAGAAGAGCAACAGCATATAGAGGAAGAGCTCGCCGTTGAAGATCGAAGCAGTATCCCCTCCGAGGCGATTCACCTGCTCAATATTGTAGGAAGTGAGGATATTATAGATATGCGGCGTGACGATCTCCCCGCGGTCGATGATACGCTCACCCTGCTGCACCATCCCCGTCGAGGTCGAGAGGCTGGCGAGCGCATCATCCAGCACCTTCTCCGAATACTCCTTATCGTAGCGCACATTGTCCTCGAGGTAAGAGGCGACACTGAGCTTCTGTAGCTCCGAGCGCTGCAGCCCCGCCTTCTCGGCGTGGGCGAAGATCATATCATAGACCTCCTTCAGGCTATAGAACTGCGTGATAGGCGTACGCGCCAGCACGTTGTCCGCACCAAGGAGGTTGATCTCCAGATGTCCCTCATCCTTGAGCGAAGAGAGCGCCGTGGCCTGTACCATCCCTCGGGTATAGAACTGACGTAGCTCTTCCTTGAGGAAGTTGTAGTACTCACGTGGCAGCGTCTTGCTGAAGTTCTGCTCGTAGTCGTCATGTAGCTGGTTGAGCTTGCGTGGCAGGAGCTCCGCATTGTACGTGTACACGGGTAGCGTCTCCTGACGGATGCTGTCCTGCTCCATGCGCACCTGCTCTGCCGACTTGTAGATAGGGAAGTCGTACGGAGCGGTGATGAGGTCATACGACCAGGGCTTACCACTGCTGAAGACGTACTGGAAGCTCCTATTACGGGGCGCCAGGAGCATGACCACGAGGGCCAAGAGGAAGAAGGCAAAGAGCACACGGAACGCCTGCCCTTGGACGATCTTTTTGACGAAGAATGAGAACATATCTGCTAAATGGTTGCTTCACACAAAGATAACGAAAAGCACCCGAGAGCACTACGCGACAGCCCTTCGCCCGCCCTCCTGCATCCTCGCGAGAGCTGGCTAAGGGTCAGAAAACGGATTGCCCCCAAGGCACCATACGGCACCTCAAGGGCAAATCCTTAGGATAACTCCGTGGACCTTCACAGGGGCACGAAGCACAAGACACTCGCCACTAGGGCGAGCCACACACTCTATTTTGATACTATTCTGCTGACCAACGGGGGCCCTACGACAAGGTACCCCTCTGCTTAGTCCTCGTCATCACAGTTGCGACCGTAGTCGTTTCCCGCTGGGAGGACACTTAATAATGAAGGCGATGGTGGCGGCAGCGTGGTGTCTCATAGCGTGCATGTGAAGACGTAAGCGGTCTTGTCATAAGCACTGCAAATTGGATGAAACAACAATGAACACGTAGCAGCCTACCCTCCAAATTGGGTAGCCCGTAGGAGGCACATCACTCCAAGCCCTTCTCAATCATACGAAGAAACAAAGAGCATCCGTTGCACTCCACAAGCAAAGGTACCAAATAAAGTCACATCACCAAGCCTCCGATAAAAGAGCCACCCCTCCGATGCGCTCTGCAGCACACCGGAGGGGTGGAAGGGAGGGGCTCAATACACCTTATATAAGGAAGAGACTACCAGCCTCGACGGCGGTTGAAGTCCACAGCTCGGCCCGAGAAGACGCTGTAGACCGTACCTGAGTTATCTCCGATAAAGAAGCCGTTACCATTAGTCCCATTGAAATAGATCATCGACATATCATAGACGACGGCGCGACCTCCTTGAGGGAACTGCTGGATATTGATATTACTTAGGCGAGGGATCACAAACTTCTTAGCCTGAGTCTTATCATACTGATTGCCGACCATAGGATAGTAGGTACCATAGATCGTAGGGAAGACTGGCGTGATCACCCCCAGATCCATAGGATAGACGTAAAGGACATGCATCTTCTCCTGCACCTTGGTACCCCCCATGACTGTCTCACGAAGGGGGTGTATATAGGTCGAATTAGCCGTGCGCGTCAACTTCGGAGCACCACCTGCGGAGAGATCCACCTCTACCTCAGACTCCGAGAAGCGCGAAGGGCCAAAGGTAAAGACCTCCGGAGTAAAGGCATAGTTCGTATTCGTCGCGTAGGTGGGAATGAGGACAAGCACACCGAGGAACTTAAACTGAATCCCAGAGATCACGTCCGAGCTGGTGCTAAGCGCGGTCTTAGGGAAGTACATCGGGAGGTTCTGCATCGCCTCCCCCTCAAGGACAGCAGGGGGAGCCGAGACCGTAACCTTCCCCGTCGTAGCATTGACACTCGTAGCGCCGAGCACACCAGCGACCTCAATAGATGAGCGCGTGACACCCGAGAGAGCTGCAGGGATCTCCGCCTCGATGACGCCACGATAGCGACCACCTACATTCTTAATCTTGATCTGAGCAGCTACAGGGTATGCAGCCGAGCCATGATAGAAAATGAGGGTCACAGGCTCCGTAGCTTCACCGGTAAAGACCGCCTTACTGGTCTCTTTCCTCATAGGGCGCCAGCGCAGATATGGATATTCTCCATAGTTATCGCTGCCCATCTCATCCCGAGGGAGGAAGTCTGAGAGACCTGAGGACACCATCATCGCACGGGCCTTAGAGCCTTCGCCATTATCAAAGCCCACCACGAGCTTGATGCGCTCGCCGGAGGTCGTCGTCACAGAGGCATGCTGGCGAGTAAGGGGAGCATCTTCATTCCCACACGAAGTGAGAGTAAGGGCTAAGAGTAGCTGAGCCGCCAGAAGTAACTTCTTCATCATACACGTCTTCACGTTAGAGAGGGGGCTCATCGACAAGGTCCGTACCCCAGAAGTCATCGACGAACTCGTCGGAGAATAAGGTACTGAAGATCACCAGCAGATCGTGCCCGCCTCCAGTCGTAAGGTCAAATTGTTCGGCACAAGGCGCCTCGTAGGGGAGACGTCCGGCTATTGAAGTAGAAAACTCCATTCCGTATTATTTAAATCAAAACCGTTCTTTAATTAGCTCCATCTCACTCCTGGTGCAGGATTTCTCAGGGAACCACACCTCAAAAAGTGGAGAAGCCAAATACAAAGAACGGCAAAAACATTCATATTCGCATATTGATTTCGTATATTAATGTATAAACTCACTGCATATTCCTTAGCAGCATAGCGAGAGACACCGCATCAGAAGGAGGCAGAATGGCGCCACGCTCTAATACCCCCCACAACAAGTCCCATCACCAAGCCACCCCCGATAAAAGAGCCACCCCTCAGATGTGCTCTATCGCACATCTGAGGGGTGGAAAGGGAGGGGCTAATCGCGCCCTTGAGATGGGATACTACCTCCAGCCTCTACCGGGAAATTTGGTCCCTACATCACGTCCAGAGAAGACGGAGTAATCAGTCTTCTGATTATCCCCTTAAAGGTCCCGATCCCGTTATCGCCATTATAGAAAGCTACCGTCATATCATACACGATAGAGCGAGAGCCCTGGCCAAACTCCTGTACAGCGGGAGCTGGGGGACGAGGAATGACAAACTCCTTCCCACGAGTCTGGTCATACTGGCGACCCACAGTCTTCGGATAATACTGTCCATACAACGTAGGCTGCATAGGCATAGGATATTCAAGACGCATAGGGAAGACGTAGAGAATGTGGACCTTCGGCTCGTCACCGGAGATCACCTCGGTCTTACGGAGAGGATGCACGTAGGTGGAGCTACTCGTACGCGTCAGCTTGGGGGCTCCTCCCTGAGAGAGATCGACCTCTACCTGAGACTCCGTAAAGCGTGCAGGCCCAAAGGTAAAGACATCAGGAGTAAAGACATGATTTGCTACATTTACCACTATAGGATGCTTACTCCATTCGTGCTTGACAGCAACAGGGACTACGACCATGACCCCTAAGAACTGGAAGCGCAGCCCTGGCAGGTGGGTGGAGCTTGCACGAAGAGCAGTCTTTTGGAAGTACATCGGCATCGTCTGCATCTCCTCACCTTCGACGATAGCAGGGGGAGCTGTGACGGTGACTTTCCCCGTCGTGGCATCGACACTTGTCGCACCGAGGACACCAGCGACCTGGATATCCGAGCGTGTGACACCCGAGAGAGCAGCAGGAAGCTCAGCCTCGATATCGCCACGATAATGCCCGTTGACATTCTGGAGCTTGACCTGGCTTTCTACTGGATAGGCCTTGCCGCCGTGGTAGAAGACGAGGGTCACGGGCTCTGTAGCCTCCTGAGAGAAGACGGCCTTTGAGGTCCCCTTGCGGGCAAAGCGATAACGCAGATAATCATAGTCCGACCACGGGTCTCTTTTGCCCTCCAAGTCAGAGCCTCCAGAGGTGACAGTCATTGCACGAGCATTAGACTCCTCCGAAGCGAAGTCCACGGAGAGCGTGATACGCTCCGTCATCGTAGCTCGCTGATGGGTGATGGGGGTATCTTCCTGTCCACACGAAGTGAGACCCAGGCCTAAGAGCAGCTGTGCTACAAGGAATAGTTTCTTCATCATCGTTGTATCCTGACTAGATTGAGTTATCATCAGCGACCTCGTCGGTGATCCAGTTGCTGTCATCGAATTCGTCATCGAAGTTGGCACTGAAGCTCACCAGCAGGCTGGGACTCCCAGCTGCGAGTGCAAAAAGCTCGGCACAAGGTGCTGTATAAGGCAGACGTCCGTCTACCTGACTTCTAATATTCATTCTGTCTTTTATTCTTTTATACAAAGTAAAACGTACAGTAAGTGGCTCCTTCATCTCACGTCCGCAGCCTCTTCCAAGGGCAAGCGGGAAGGATGAAAGCGCCAACAAAGAAACGTAAAAATACCCATACTTATGTATAGTTTCCATCTATTATTGTATAAATACACAGCATAGCCATACAAAAAACGGACATCTAAGCTCCCGAAAAAGAAGCACAAAGCACCTCAAGGGAATTGATCATATCCTCATAAAAACATCCACCATCCAGCAGCTATTCAAGCTCCAAATACCCACCGAAAAAATCTCCACCAAGCACCAGAGAAAGTGCAAGCACCCACCGAAAAACCTCTACACCACTACGCCAACTCCCCTATCCACGTACCAAGTCCTTATATCCCCGCACGTAAATCCTAAAGACTACGTACGTAGATCTAAGGACTATGCACGTAGAGCCAACTTTACCTCTACGAGAAGACAATAAATACACGCGAGCGAAGCATAACATCGTCTACACCTCCACAGCTAATTATATAGTAGATGGAGGTATCACCCTATAAAGTAGCGTCCCCGCTGCTGAGCTGTGAGGACGCACAAAAAAGCCCCACCCTGACGAGCCAAGGCTCATCAGGGCGGGGCACTATAGGAGAGGAGCAGGCGGGATGCCTACTTCGTGATCTTCTCGAGCTTGCGCAGGAGCGTCTGGTAGTGCATGCGCAGGCTTTCGCTCTTTGTAGCGGCGAGGGCCTTCTTCAGCAGCTCTTCAGCGCGATACTGCAGGGGCAGATAGAGGTCGCCCGTCATGTTGATCGCAGAGGTGAAGAGGTCAGCAGGCTCACCGTAGCTATTCCCGAAGTTGAGGTAACCGACAGCATCGAGCTTCGTGAGCGGATCATCCGAATGGTCGTGATCCAGCGAGCAGAAGTGCGAGCCACGGAGCTTAGGCAAGAGGGCGATGAACTCCTCATCGCTCATACCCTCGGTACGGACAGGCTCACCAGCCTTGGCAAGGCCCGTAAGCTCAGCGATCGTCAGAGCAGAGCGACCCGTGGTCTTCGCTACAAGATCCTCCGTATAAGAGGTGATGTAGCGGACGTAGAGCTCCTGCAGATGCTTCTCAGCGGCAGTGAGATCCTCACGGCCAGCCTCGGTCTTCGCAAAGACACGAGCATAGACATCATCGGCATACTCCATAGGAGAGTAAGACGTCGAGTCGAGGTAGTAGCTCATGCAGAGGTTGTTGATATTGCGGATCGCCATAGCACGCGTCATAACACCGACGACGACGTAGGGCGAAGAGCCTCCCAGCTCACCCATCGTAGCCTCGAGCGCATCGTTGCGCAGGCTGTCGATAGAGAGCGCCTGGTCGAGGAGCCACATAGCCGAAGCCTTCTGCTGAGCCTTAGGTACGACCTTGTAGCGAGGGAGGCCAGAGGCTTCGCTCGTCTGATAGAGGTAGATCCCAGGGACGTTGATGAAGACATTCGACACGTAGCGCAGGGCCTGATCGGAGATACCTTCGTAGAGCGTAGCACGGTGCTGAGCTTCCTCGTCGCGTGGGAACCACTCACCCAGATGAGCGATGATGTACTTGAGGTTCTTCAGCCCGAGGGTGCTGGCAGCTACAGGGTCATTCGACAGGTCTTCCTCGATAGAAGAGGGGTCGTAGCGGTAATCGCCGACCTGCTGCACGCCATAGCGGTACTCGGGATCAGCAGCATGCTTCTCGATAAGCTCATTGAGATAGCGAGCTTCCTCGATGGGATTACCCTTGCTGTCGGGGAAGTAGCGATAGGTCCAGTCGACGGCATACTTATCGTACGTACCGACGGTGGGAGGGTCGAGGCTCACAGCACGGTCTTCGGGCTGGGCAACATAGTTGAAGCGCGCATAGTCCATGATCGAGGGCGTCGTACCGTGCACTGCCGTGAAGGAGGGCGAGCGGAGCGAGTCGATAGTGTATGCAGCCGATGCAGCCATGTTGTGCATGAAGCCGAGGGTGTGGCCGATCTCGTGTGCGATGACGTACTTGAGCGACTTGGACCATCAGCGTATCGGGGAGCTTCATCGCGCGGACGAGGGGGTCGACCTGAGCCGTCTGGATGAAGCGCCAGTTGTTGTTCAGCTTCGAGACATCACTCCAGACAAGTACCGAGGCATTGATGATCTCACCCGTGCGGGGGTCAGCCCAGCTGGGAGCCCATAGCGTTCTCCGTAGCGATGGGCACGTAGCGGATACAGTTGTACTTGAGGTTGTCGGGGTCGAAGTTGGGATCATCCGTGGGGAAGTCACGCACCTCGATAGCATCCTTGAAGCCGATAGCCTCGAAGGCCTTGTTCCAGCGCAGCGTCCCCTCCTTCATCGCAGCCTTCCACACTGCGGGGAAGGTATTCTCGACGTAGAAGACGATGGGCTTCTTGGGGCGAACGAGCTGGCCCGCCTTGTGGGCAGCGACATCCGAGGGCTCGAGTCGCCAGCGCTTAGCGAAGCGTACAGCCTCGATCTGCTTAGACTCAGGGTCGTAAGCATTCTTCGAGATGTGGAAGACACCGATACGCGTATCAGCCAGACGGGGCGTCATCGGCTCCTCGGGCAGGCGGAGGATGGTGAAGGTCGCCCCGAGAGTCACGGGGTAGTCCTTCAGCGGGCTCTTGCCCCCACGCGAGGAGTTGAGGGTGATGCGGTAGCTACGGTCGATCTTGATGGAGACATTGTCCTCGAAGGCCTTGATCTCACGGATGTAGCTGAGGCCACTCTGCAGGCTTGACTGCACCTGATAGGAGCCGAGGCTCTTCCCGATCAGCGGGAAGTACTTCTGATCCTTCGTGACGAGCGAGGTGATGTCGAAGACGACGGCGGACTTATCCTTGTTCCACGCCTTGATGGGGAACTTATAGAGGGCGAGGTCCGTGTAGCTGGGAGCGAAGGTCGGACGAAGCTCCTTCTCCAGCTGCTCCCGTGAGGTAGGGGTCGGAGTTCACCGCCTCGAGCACGATAGCGCTGTCACGCTGAGCGAAGCGCATGTGCACGGGGTTGGAGTTCTTGAAGCCGACCATCCCGAGCTGAGGATTGGAGATGGAGGAGAGGGTGACGGCGACGAGGATTTCCTTGCCGATGGTCTTGACAGGGAGCTCGACGTAGAGCTTATTGTCCGTCTTGTGCAGGGTGAGGAAGTCGCCCTTAGCCGAGACGATGGCCTTGTCGGTGAGGATCTTCTCGTAGGCACTCTTCTCGGGTGCCTTCTCCGTCTTGGGCTTCTTCTTCCGCTTGAGGAAGTCGAAGATCCCCGCATGAGCCGTAGCAGGAGCCAGCGTGAGGGTCGCTACGGAGAGGAGGAGTGCTATCTTTCTATTGATCATCTTCGGGTAGTCTATTTCTTAGCATCGAGGAGCTTCGCGACCTTGAAGGCCAAGGTCTGGTAGTGGGCCTTGAGCGTGCGGTCCGTCGTGGAGGCAGCGCGCTGCTCGAGCAGAGGGCGTACCTTCAGAAGGGCAGCGTACATGTACTGCTCTGACGTGTCGAGGGCAGGGACGTTGGCCATAGGATAGATGCTTGCCGAGGGGTCGCCACCACCATAGTTGACGCGGCCAGACTTGAGGGCATCGCTGTAGTCCGTCGTAGAGGTGAGGCTGATGAGCTTGCCACCGACAGAGGCGGGTGCACCGGCGAAGCTGTAGGGCATACCAGGCGTAGCGTTGCGGGGATTGACCGTACCAGCGATAGACTTGTCGATGAAGGCGATCTGCATCAGACGCTCCATGTGGTTGGGGCTCTTGCCAGCGATGGTCGAGGCGAAGGTAGCCTGATAGAGGTCGTCGAAGTATTCGCCGAGGCTGTACGTCTTCGAGTCTACCTGCGAGGCGATGATGATACGTGAGCGCAGGTCATAGATATCCTTGACGAGGAACTCGAGGAGCTGATCGTAGTAGCTCACGTCGATGAAGCCCTTACGCTCGAAGTTGCGGTCAGCCTTGCCCTGGAAGTCCTTAGCCTGACGGAGGAGCCACTGGAAGGCTTCGCGCTGCTTAGCCTTAGGCACGACCTGATAGCGGGGCAGGCTCGTCGAGAGGCGGCTCTCCTGACAGACGACACCACCGACGAGGCTCATAGCATTCTTGAGCTGGAGGTAGTAGCCCTGTACGATAGCCAGATAGAGGCTCTTCTTCTTGCGGCTGTCGGGGTCGTTGGTGATCCACTTAGAGAGGTTCGACTGGATGAAGGCAAGGTTCTTCATCGTGAGCTCAGCCGTCTTGATAGGATCGTTACCGAGGTCTTCGGTGCGGACGGTGGGGTCGACAGCGTAGCGCTGCTCAGGAGCATAGCGGAGGTAAGGCTCACGAGCACGCTTGTCGACGCGGCTCAGCAGTTCCTTAGCCTCAGCAGCGGGATCACCCTTGAGGTCGAAGTAGCGGTAGCCCCAGTCGATAGCGAAGAGGTCGTAGACACCGAGCTGGTCGTTGATGAGGCGTACCCCCTTGTCAGAGGGCTGAGCGAGGTAGTTGTAGGTCACACCGTCGAGGATAGAGGGTGCGAGCCCCGATTCCTTCGTGAACTTAGCCGAGCGGAGCTGGTCCGTGGTGTAGGATGCCGAAGCAGCGTAGTTGTGCAGCAGACCGAGGACGCTCCCCATCTCCTGCGTGACGAGCTGCGAGAGCGACTCTTCGAAGAGGGCCTGTGGCAGACGAGACGAGCGCACCTGTGGGTCGACAGCAGCCGTACCGATGAAGCGCTGCTTGTGCATGAGCGCCTCTACATTATTATAGATCATGAGGTTCCCGCTGAAGATCTCACCCGTGCGGGGATCCGCCCAGTTGGACGAAGCTATCGTCTCCTGGCTATTGGGGATGTAGCGGATGCAAGAGTACTCGAGGTTGTCGGGGTCGAACTGCTTATCGTTCTTGGGGAAGTCGCGTACCTCGATAGCGTTGCGGAAGCCAGCGGCTTCGAAGGCCTTGTTCCAGCGAAGGACACCCTCACGGATGGGGCGCTGCCAGCTGGCGGGGAAGGCGCTATCCAGGTAGAAGACAATTTTCTTCTCAGGCTCAGTGAGCTGACCCTTAGCGTAGGCCTTCTTATCCTTGGGGACGAGCTGCCAGCGGTGTGCCAGATAGACGGGCTCACTCTGGTCGAGGTAGTCGGGGAAGGAGACCTTGCGCGTCGTCTGATAGCCTACGCGGGCATCAGCGAAGCGGGGGATGGCGTTGGAGGCTTCTACGGGGAGGATCGTATAAGTCACCTCAGCCGTCAGAGGCATGTCCTTAGCCACGGTGAGCACACCCATGAGCGAAGCGTTCACGGAGAAGTTCATCTCGACACGGACGCTGGCGTTGGAGTCGAAGGACTTCAGCCCCCTGACGAAGGTCAGGCTGCTATTGCGCGAAGAGGTGATCTTGAAGGGACCCTGCTGCGAGGGGACGATCTCGAAGAAGGGGCTGGACTCCGTGACGAGCGAATTGATCTTCAGGACGACAGCGGAGCTATCAGCCTTGTACACCTCGGGGGTGAAGGACTCTACCGACTGGTCGCGGTAGTTCAGCTCGAGTGCCTTCTGCAGCTCGGGCGAAGCGTCACGGCGATAGACGATGGAGTTGGGTGCCTTCATGACGATGACGCTGTCCTGCTTCTCGAAGCGGAAGACGATAGGAGCGGAGTTCATCGAGCCGACAGCCAGATAATCGGGGTCGGTGGTCGAGGTGACCTTGGCACCCATCATCAGCTCTTTGCCGAGGTACTTCGTGGGGAGCTCGAGGTAGACGCTACCATCGATCTTGTGGAGGGTAACGAACTTCCCGCGGGCGGTCTCGACCTTCTTGTCCTTGAAGAACTTCGTGTACTTGTCTTCTTCTTTCTTCTCCTTCTTGGTGTCGTCACCGAAGGCGCGAGAAGAGAGAGCTGAGGGAGCCGCAGCGAGGCTCAGAGAGCCCTGCAGAGATGGCAGTAGCCACGAGCAGGCATCGGATACAACTCTTGTGCATGGATGGGGATTATAGTGTGATACTTGATTCAGTGGTGGGTGAGGCTGAAGGGCCTCCTGCTCCTCCCGGTGCGCCCTTCTCTCGGCTAAGCCGCAAAGGACGACCGAAGCCCCGCAGCCTTATCCGTGGAGGAAGAGAGCTACTGGGGCGACGGAGGAGCGAGCCTCCTCCCGCGGGAGTATGGTGCGGAGAGGAGGCATGATGTTAGTTGTTGAACTGACGGTAGACGATCTGCTTGATCTTACCCGTGATACCTTCCTCAGACTTGAGGAGGACGGGGGTAATGCCCGCTACATTGTAGCTGTAGATCGAGCCGACAAGACCCGTGCCTGTGCCGTTAGCCCCGATGAAGAGGCGGTTGTCCGACGTCAGAGCCATCGAAGCAATCGTCTGCCCTGCGGGGAGCGAGATCCAAGCTGGGTGGGTCGTCGCCGTGGCGTTCGCCATATTGTAGAAGTACACCTTGTCCGCAGTCGCTACGAGCGCAGCCGTACCACCGAGGTTAGGCTGCAGGTGCGTAGGCGTGCCTTCGGTGAACTCGACCATGGAGACCGTAGCACCATCGACAGTCTGCGACTGAGTGAAGTCCCCAGCCGTGAGGCGAGCGACGAAGTACTTGCTATCCGAGTTGCGCTTGAGCAGCAGCAGGGTATAGTAATTAGAATAGCTCCCTTCACCCGCACTCTTCATATCAATGAGCGTCATGCCCTCGAAGGGGTTCGTCTCCTCAGGAGCACCACCGGGGACAGCACTCGCAGTAAAGGTACGCACCTTCTTCACTGAGACGCTTGATCCAAGGGTCATATACAGCAGGTTACTTCCCGCATTGTCGAAGAAAGCCATCCCCTCACTGACACGTGTACCCGTCAAGGCACGCCAGTTCACGATAGCCGAGGCGAGCGAATAGCCTGGAGCTACGCGTGAGAGACGGGTATCCTGCCTCTTGGCTGGGACAGTAGCCGTCTTCTCCATCTCCCAGACGTTAGTCCCCGAGATGAAGTACTCCTTGACCGTAGCCTGATTGCCACTGGCGTGGCTGAAATCTACGGGGTTCGTGAAAGAGATACGAGGCGTGAGGACCTTCAGCGAGTCAGCCGACACACGATAGTAGCGCGTGGGGAGACCCAAGCTAATCCCGAGGTAACCACGAGAGGCACCAGAACCAGGGACATAGCGATAGATCACCATTGACTGGGGATCCCCCGTCATATCGATGGTGGGGTTGCTTCGCCCGAAGGCATCGAGGTCAAAGGCATCCGTCTTCTCCCCGCCAGGCAGGTAGGAGAGGATGGTCTTCCCTTCGTTGCTCGCCAGGACGTACAGCCCGTCGACATAGCGGTAGGGCACGTCGATAGTGAAGCGGTAGAAGTAGGAGCCGTCAGGCGTGTACATACGCAGACGGGCATCATGCTTACCATAGCTCGTAGGGCTATAGGAGAGGTCCTTCTCCGTAGAGACGACCACGCCATCGACGATCCACTCATAGGAGGGCGTCACAGATGCGCCCGTCGTGATGGTATATGCGGGCGACTTGATCACGGTGACCTCACCGAAGGTAGCCGTCTGCACCGAGCGATGGGCTCTGCTACCTCGACGACAGCCAGAGGGTGATCGCCATTGACCGAGTGGTCCTTGTAGCAGGAGGAGAAGAGTGAGAGGGCCAGGAGAAGGCCCAGTGACTTATAGATCTTATTCATCTTCATTCGTACTCTGTGAGGTTAGCGATACTGAGCTAAGAGACGGACCAGAACTGCTGGCTTCTCCTCGCCATGCTCATCCATATACTTCTCGAGGCGGAGCAGGAGGGGGTATTGGACATTAGCATCAGACGTGTATAGGGCCTGCTGTACGGGGTCTACCCCATCCTTGGGGAGGCCGTAGGCATTGATAAGCATACGGTACTTCCCTTCACTATACTTCCCGAGGTAGACATCCTGGAGGAAGGCCCACCAGAAGGGGATCTCGAGCTGATTCGTCACGCAGAGGACGACTGTATTGCGCTTATTGACAGCGGTACGCAGGTCAGGTGTGGACGTGAGGCGCAGCGTGATCGTGTCGTACTTCAATACGGGCTCGTCACCAGGCTGCATGTCCGAGAGGGCATCAAGGAGGGTCCGGACACCATCACGGGTGACGATGTACTTCCCGTTCTCCTGCTGCACGGTCGAGATCTTCGAGCGATTGAGCTGCAGGGTGAAGGAGCCCTTGATGGAGTCTGCTGCAATCGTATAGCTATCCTGCAGCGCATCGAACTGCTCACCCGACGTAGCGGTAGAGCGTGACTTATCGAACTCCACCTTATAGCTCAGGGGCGATGAGGAGAGCTTCCCGAGGAGGTTCACATGGAAGGTATAGGGGATCTTCCCATTGTTGTCCTCAAGGAGGGCGAGGTTCTCTACGACGATGGTATCTGCCCCCGAGTTAGGGAAGTAGATCACACGTGACTCATTGTAGTAGCCATCCTTGCTGTACTCTCCGTCGTAGATGTCCGACTTGGAGCAAGCGCTGAGGAGGCCGAGAGCGGCCAGGGCAAGCGAGGCCAGTGAATATCTTCTGTTCATTGTCGTGGGCTTTACTTGTTACCGTAGGTGAGCTCATCCTGAGGCCAGGGCAGGACAAAGATGCTGGAGCTGGGCTGGATCGTACTGCTCCCAAGGAGATCAAGGAAGGAGGAGTTGAAGTGCTTCAGCGCAGGGAAGATCTGCCCCTCACCTGGCATCTCACGCATATACTCCTTGACAAGCTCCGCCTTGAAGTCCACCTGCGTAGGCAGGTCGCTCGAGGTGAGGGCGTTCAGACCACGGCTCTCGCGCACCTTGTTCAGAGCGGCAAGCGCTGCCGTAGGATCGGAGGAGTAGAGAGCTTCGGCCTGGATGTAGTACATCTCTGGCAGACGGATCAGGGTCAGCCCGCGCTGCGCAGTCGCTGCAGCCGTGGCTTCCTCCGAGCTGGATGCGAAGCGGATGAACTGCTGGTAGGTATCTACATTGCGATAGAAGGCTGCCTGACGATTGTCGATAGCACCCGTAGCTGCCCCCGTGACAGCATAGAGCTGATCGAGGACGCTTCGGCTGTGTGCCTGGACACCCTCGTCGGTACCTGCGACATTCTTCAGGAAGCGAGTAGCGAAGTCATCGAGGAAGCTATTCGAATAGAGCCCGAAGATCAGCTCGCCCGTAGCAGGGAAGCGGCGTACAGACTCGAAGGAGTTACGACCTGCGAGATTGAAGCTCGCCGTATGATCGGTGACCTTCTTAGCGTATTCAGCGGCCTTTGCCGAGTTCCCCATCGCCTGATAGACACGGGCCTTGGTAGCGTAGACCGCATACTTATTGAAGTGTACGGCACGGCGTGACCAGAAGTCCGTAGACTGCGAAAGGTCGAGGCTCACCGTCTCATCGATATCGGAGAGGAGGCGCTCTGCTTCGTCGAGGTCCTTGAGGATATTCTCATAGGTCCCTGCGACGGTGTAGACCGTACGGTTCTTGAGGTTGAAGTCATACGAGTAAGGGATACCGCGTGAGTCCTTACCTCTCTGGTAGTCCTCGGCGAAGAGGCGCACGAGGTCGAAGTGCAGGAAGGCACGCAGACCGAGGGCCTCCCCCTTGAGCTGGGAGAGGTGGCTGCTGCTGAAGGAGGGCGACTCGAGGTTCGCCAGGATATTATTGACGTAGGAAATGACCTGGTACTGACCGAGCCACAGGCTGTAGATCTCAGCCTGCACAGACACGTCCGTGTAGTTGTAAGCGCGGATCTTCACTGAGGTCGAGGTCGCAGCCGTAGAGCCGAACATCTGAGCGAGCTCGTCGACGAAGCCGTTCGTCATGCGCTGCCCGTAGAGGTCAGACTTAGCCATCGTCCCGTAGACACCATAGAAGGCATCGTAGTACCCCTGGAGCGAAGAGAACTGGACTTCCTGCAGGAGGGTACCCTTAGGCTGGACATCGAGGAACTTATTGCACGAAGGCAGAGCTGCAAGGCTCAGCGCTCCGAAGGCTATATATAAAGCTGTCTTCTTCATAAACACACTTCTCATTTAGGGTTAGAAGGAGAGACGCAGAGACATCTCTACGCTGCGAGCAAAGGGATAGTCCAGACCACGCTCACGCTTGACCGTGGAGAGGTAGAAGAGGTCGTTGGCGAGGAGCTCGACGCGTGCTCGGCGCATATGGAGCTTCTTGACCCAAGTAGCCTCGGTCTCATAGGCCAGAGAGAGACTACGCAGCGTGAAGTAGTATTCCTTCTGGATGAAGCGGCTGGTCTGATAGGGGCTCTCCGTAGAGGCAATGTCACGATAGCGGGTGACGTCACCGGCCTGCTTCCAGCGGCTCTCAAGGACGCGACGGTCAGCATTCTGCTTGGCCGTCGTACCCTCTACTCGAGAGGCGAGCGTAGCGTTGTAGACCGTAGCACCGAGGGAGTAGCCGAAGTTCGCATTCAGCGAGAAGCCCTTGTACATCAGGTACGAGGTGAGCGAGCCATAGGCCCAAGGTGACGTATCGCCGAAGACGCGACGGTCATTGGGATCATAGGTGAAGGTATAGGTACCATCACGCTTGATGAAGATCTCCTTACCTGTAGCGGGGTCGATACCAGCCGAGGGGACGACCTTGAGAGCCGTAAGCGACTCACCTTCCTCGTAGAGAGGCAGGGGCGTCGTACCGCGGTTGAGGGAGTCGACACCGAGGTTCTTCTGGTTGAGCGCCTTGAGAGCATCACTCACCTTCTTGACCTTATTGCGGTTGTAGGAGTAGTTCAGCGAGAGCGACCACTGCAGGTCCTTCGTCTGGATGGGGACGACACGCGTCTGGAACTCGATACCATTATTCTCGACCTCCCCTACATTCTGACGGGCGGTGACAGCACCGATCGAGGGAGCGAGAGAGACGTCGAGCAGGAGGTTGTCCGTCGTCTTCTGATAGGCATCGAAGGTGAGGTCCCAGCGATTCTTGAAGAGCGTCAGGTCAAGACCGACATTCTTGCTGAGCGTGCGCTCCCACTTCAGCTCGGGGTTCCCGATAGCCAGGGGCACAGAGCCAGCACCTACGATATAGTTGATACGATTATTATAGGTATAGGTCGTGAGGGCCTGATAGGGGTCGAAGGAGATATTCCCCAGATACCCGATACTCCCACGGAGCTTGAGTAGCTGGATATTCTTATTACCCTCGAAGAACTTCTCATTGTGGATGTTCCAAGCCGTACCGAGTGACCAGAAGGGAGCGAAGCGCTGGTTCTTACCGAACTTCGAGGAGCCCTCATAGCGGTAGACGACGTCCACCGAATAGCGGTTGTCGTAGATGGCGTTCCCGTTGAAGAAGAAGCCGGCAGCCGTGGCGAGCGACTCAGAGCCCGAGGGACGGGCGCTACCCCCATAGCCGAGGGCGAAGTTGGGGTGTCCAAGGACGTCAGAGTAGAAGCCGAGGCTGGTATAGCTACTGTTGTCCGCCGTCGTGGACTCAAGGCTCGAGCCCGCCATCGACGTGACGTAGAGCTTCTCGAAGAAGGTACGGTTGTAGGATACCATCAGCTTACCAAGGAAGCTCAGACCACGACCGAGGTTCTCGGTCATCGAGCCCTTCTTCGTCAGGTCGCTCTCGCCACGGAAGGTGTAGGAGAGGGGCGACTTGAAGCTACGCGAGTAGTTATTGCGCGTGGTGAAGGAGAAGTCCCCATCGATACGGAGGTTGCGATCGATCCAGTACTGCGCCGTCGTCGTATTCAGGAAGTCCATGCTCCCAGCGCGGTTGAAGCTACCGAGCGAGGCTTCGTAGAGCGGATTGTCCAGATCATGCTCGAGCTTTGCGAGCAGCTCACCATTCGCATCATAGGTGACTGGTAGGGATTCTGCTTCGAGAAGTTCGAGAAGGAGCCGTAGCTGGGATCCTGCGACGTGGAGCGGTTCACCGTCAGCGTATTCGAGGCAAAGAACTTACCCTGTCGGTTGTAGGAGAGCTTGAAGGTCCCCGAGAGACGCTCACGTGCGGACTGCATCATGACCCCCGTCTCATTGCCATAGCGGAGTGAGAGGCCGTAGCGCACATACTTGTCCCCCCCGTCGGCACTGACCGTGTGAGAGTGTGAGACACCCGTGCGCAGGGGCTTAGCGAGCCAGTCGGTATTCGTACCGCTCTGGATCATACGCACGACGCGGTCACGACGCTGATCGTTGAAGTGCTGCTGATCGAAGGAAGAGATCATCGTCGACGAAGCAGCCTTGTAGTAGCCAGCCAAGTCCTCATACTGGAGCTTCTGCTGGGGCGTGAGGAGGTGGTAGTCGCTGAGGTCAGGCATCGAGAGACGCAGGGTACCGCTATAGTTCACACGGATAGCCCCTTCGCTGATAGGCTTCGTCGTGATGACGATGACCCCAGCAGCAGCCTTAGCACCATAGAGCGCCGAGGCCGAGGCATCCTTGAGGACGGTGACGCTCTCGATGGTGTTCATATCCATATCATAGATATACTCGACATCCACGATCGCCCCGTCGACGACGAAGAGCGGGAGGTTAGCTGCACCTGAGAAGGTAGCGCGACCACGGAGATTCAGCTCAGGACGTGCGTTGGGGTCCGAGCCAAGGTTATTCTGCTGGACGACCTGCAGACCTGGGACGAAAGCCTCGAGGCCCTGCAGGAGATTCTTCGTACCTACCGAGAGGAGCTGCTCTGACTTGATGGTCGTCTGCGCCCCCGTATAGCTCTTCTTATCCTTCTTCGTGAAGCCGGTGACGACTACCGATTCGATCGTCTGATTGTCAGGCTCGAGGTCGATACGCTGGGGCGTACCACCACGCAGGGTGATGGCCTTAGCCTTGTACCCCATGAAGGTGACGCGTACGCGCTCGGTGGCATTCTTCGTCTTGAACTCGAAGTGCCCCTTACTATCCGTGATGAAGCCGCCAGTCTGACCTAAGATCTGAATGGTGACGAGTGGCATAGGATCGCCATTCTCATCATATACGGTACCGCTGAAGACGTTCAGCGAAGACGTTGGGTTCTGCTGTGTAGCATTACCTCCCGAAGATGTGGCCAAGCTGGGAGAAGCGGCCTGGGCGGTGACGATGGAGCTTAGGAGCCATCCTCCCGCAAGTAACATTGTAACTAATCTCATGCGACCTCGATCGTATTGTTATTCTACTCGTTGTCTTTCGCTCATACCCACCACGCTGGCGCTCTGCCTGAGCACGGGTGGAATGGTGTGCACCTAATACAAAAAGCGCCCCTAAGCCCTTCGTAAGAAGAACTCTGTGTATGTGGATGGCGCAAGGTATAGGTAAATAGGCTCACTATGAGGCTTCATAAAAGTAATACAATATCATTAAACAAGCAAAAAACGCGTGCTCAAATGGACATTTAACTCAAACCCTCACCTCTTCATAGGCAACTTGACACACTTTTCCGCAAAGAGCGAATCTCAAAACACAGATTCACGCGACTCTCCATCTCCCACATTCCTAAAAATCACCCCCTCGAAATCGCCCAACTATACAACTATAGAGGTGCACATACCTCCCTTTCCTAAACCCCACACCACACCCACGACAAAGCCCTTCCCATACCCCTCGCCACAATAGTAGCATGCACGCCCCTGCGAAGCCCCTACGAGAGACTGTTGCGGCAGAGTCCTATCTTCTATTTAGAGTGCTAAGACATCGTGCGCCCAGCTCCCCCCCGATATGCCTCGCAGAAGCGAAACGCAAGCCCCTCGCCTTATCGCGAGCATTCCTCTTATCCAGCGGAGGAAAAAGTGTCCTACTCGTGAATAAAAAAGCGCCTTCCCGTAGTGGTATTCTTCTATCTATGCACGTAGTCTTAAAGACCAGGCACGTAAATCCAAATATCCACGTACGTAGATATTAGAGCCACGTACGTAGTCCAAACTTATCTGCTACTCGTCCACAACTTTTATCCCTGCGCGGAGCAACAACCTACACGAAGAGGGAAGAGCAACCAGTACTGGTCACCAATCGAATCAGTACTGGTCAGCATGAGTAACCAGTACTACTCCACGTCGCGACCAGTACTGGTCACTAAGCCGACCAGTACTGGTCGGAATCACCCCTCCGCACAGTCCTATACTACAAGCACTTACAGAGGGAGCATTTCCCTCGCGTGCGTACGATGCGTGCGCACGATATTTATAGAGGTAGAACAACCCACGCCCCACTCACGTTATCCTATAGGTGCTCACACTCTACGCCAGCCCGCTCGACAGGCTTCTCTGAGAGAGATAGAGCCCCGTTTTTCTGCGTCTTATCACGGCTGTTTACTCCAAATGAGCTAACTTTGCGATATAGGTCAGGGACATAGCAAGCACACCCCTCGCCATGCCTCTCTTCGCATTGACTCGTCCTCAAACACCGACGTACGCACGATGCAATACCTTCATTACAAACCTCTAAAATAAAGATGAGTACGACTCCCGCTCAAAGGCCCTCTCTACGACAGCGTCTCTCGGCCTTGCGCCCCAACCCCTCGATGTTGCTCTTCCTGGCGACCATCATCGCCGTAGCTATCGCGAACTCCCCCTGGAGCACCAGCTACGAGGACTTCCTCCGCTACCCCGTCCAGGTCATCATCGGTAGCATTGAGCTCTTCCGCCACATGGGCCACACGATGACCATCAGTCAGGTCGTCAACGATGCCCTGATGGCGATCTTCTTCTTCCTCGTCGGGCTGGAGATCAAGCAAGAGCTCCTCGTCGGCGAACTCTCTTCGCCCAAGAAAGCCATCCTCCCCGTCATCGCTGCCCTCGGAGGTATGCTCTTCCCCGTCCTCTTCTTCCTCGGTGTGACACCCAATCACCCTGAGAGCCTCGGTGCCGCTATCCCCATGGCGACGGATATCGCCTTCGCTCTGGCCGTCTTAGGCTCCCTCGGTGGCCGCGTACCGAAGAGCCTGTACGTCTTCCTCGCCACGCTGGCTGTAGCAGACGACATCGGCGGGATCATCGTCATCGCACTCTTCTATAGCAAGGGCGTATCGCTCCTACCCCTGGGTATTGGTCTCGCGCTCGTCGCCCTTCTTCTCCTCCTCGGTCGCCTGCGCGTCACCGCTCTTGAGCCTTATATCATCGCAGGTATCGCCGTCTGGGCACTCTTCCTGCAGTCGGGCATCCACCCCACGATCGCTGGCGTACTCGTAGCACTCTGCATCCCTGCAGGCTCGAAGGTCCACATCCGCGAGCTCTCACACAAGCTCCGTGAGCTGACGAGCCACCTCTCTACCGAAGCCCGTGAGGCTGAGCGTGCAGTCATCCTCTCGCACGACCAGCTCAAGCGCATCGCCGAGATCAAGGACACCGCAGGGCAGGCTATCAGCCCTGTCCAGACCCTCGAGCATGCACTCAAGCCTCTGGTAGACTACTTCATCCTCCCCCTCTTCGCCTTCGTCAATGCCGGCGTCTCCTTCGGTGACGTCTCCGCCGACATGCTCTTAGGCCTACCTCTGGCTATCTTCCTCGGCCTCTTCCTCGGGAAGACCGTCGGCATCAGCCTCTTCACCTACGTGGCTATCCGTGTGAAGCTCTGTGCTTGGCCCGAAGGCATGAACCTCCCCCGCCTCATCAGCCTCGCCGTCCTCGGCGGTATTGGCTTCACTGTATCGCTCTTCATCGCGAACCTCGCCTACGACGGCCTGAGATGGCACAGCTCCTCAACGAGGCCAAGCTCGGCATCTTCGCCGGCACGATCATCTCCGGTGTCGTGGGCTACATGCTCCTCAGTCGCTTCCTCCCCAAGAGCGAAGCGAAGTAACCGCCCCAATCTTTAGAGACACGCAACGCACTCAATTATAAACGAGTGTAGTTGCTTCTCTGAAGGTTTACTACTATCTTTGCGTCGCAGAGCCTCTGGATTCACCAGAGTTACTCTCGCGATTTCACAATTCACTTATCCCTATAAACTAATGTTCAAGAAAGTATTCCTTGCTGTCCTCGCTATCGTAGGTAGCATCAGCATCGCTAACGCTCAGGAAGTATTCCACAAGGGTACCACGGCTATCAACGCTGGTGTCGGTCTCGGTTCTTACTACTCTGGCCTCGCTATCCCCCCCCTCTCCGTTAGCCTTGACTACGGTGTCACTGGCAACATGATCAACGGCAACAACGGGTCTATCTCTGTAGGGGGCTTCCTTGGCTACACCGCTACGAAGAAGTTCTACGGTGATGCTGGTGCTTCTATCGCCGTCCTCGGTGCTCGTGGTGCTTTCCACTATCAGTTCGCTCCCAAGCTCGACACCTATGCTGGTATGATGATCTCTTACGACATCATCTCTACGCCTGATAGCTGGGCTAACTATGTCTGGAGCTACGGCAGCCGCGTTGACTGGAGCATCTTCCTCGGTGCTCGCTACTTCTTCACGGAGAAGGTCGGTGCCTTTGCTGAACTCGGCTACGGCTTCTACAACCTGAACCTCGGTGTTACCTTCAAGCTCTAATTGAAGTCCCCGAGCTGTAAGGCTCACAAATACAGCAGCGGCTGCGACCTCTCGGAGGTCGCAGCCGCTGCTCTTTTATATGCTATTATAGTACGATGTCTATCGCTTGGGGGCGAAGGCCACAAGGCGCTCGGCCTCGTCGACGATGCGGTCAGCAGCCTCGGGGAGGGCGAGCTTGCGGATCTCTTCGGAGAGCGAAGCACACTGCGCTTCGTCCTGCACGAGGGCGATGGCACGAGGTGTCAGCTCTTCGCGTGCCTTGTCGTCGGGGATGAGGAGCGCTGCCGAGCGCGTCGAGAGCGCCAGCGCATTCTTCGTCTGGTGGTCTTCGGCTACGTTGGGCGAAGGGACGAGGATGGTAGGCTTGCCGAGGAAGCACAGCTCAGAGATCGAGCTGGCACCAGCGCGCGACACCACGACGTCTGCCACGGCATAAGCCAGATCCATACGCTGGATGAAGGCCGACGAGTAGACGGGGAAGTCATACGCCTTCAGCAGCTCCTGCGCCTTGGCTTCGAAGCCCTTACCCGTCTGCCAGATAAGGGCGACGCCGGACTTAGCCCACTCCTCGAGATGCGAGCCGATGCTCTCGTTGATACTCAGAGCACCGAGACTCCCGCCGATGACGACGACGACGCGCTTCGTATCAGCGGGCAAGCCGAAGTGACGCAGCGCTTCTTCGCGCAGCCCGTCCTGCATATATTCGATAGCAGGACGCAGGGGATTCCCCGTCAGCACGATCTTATCCTTCGGGAAGAAGCGCTCCATCTCGGGGTACGCTACGCAGATGCGGTCGGCACGGCGAGCGAGGAACTTATTCGTCACACCGGCATAAGAGTTCTGCTCCTGGATGAGCGTGGGGATGCCGAGGCTCTGTGCAGCCTTCAGCGTAGGTGCGCTGGCATAGCCCCCGACGCCGATGACGATCTCGGGGCGGAAGTCACGGATGATATCGCGTGCCGTGATGAGCGCACGCAGGAAGTCACGGATGACCCCGATATTGCGCCAAGGGCGCTTGCGGTCAAGGCCGCGGATCTTCAGACCGCGGATGGGGAAGCCCGCCTGGGGCACACGCTCCATCTCCATGCGCCCCTCGGCACCGATGAAGAGGATATCGATCTCGGGGTAGCGCCGGCGAAGGGCTTCGGCGATGGATACAGCAGGGAAGATATGCCCCCCTGTACCGCCGCCGCTGATGATAGCTCGCTGGATCATATTTCTATACGTAGTCTTGTGTGTCGGTATCGAGAAGAGGCTCTTCTACGACCTCCTCGGTCGCGGTGACCTCTGTGTACTCCGCCTCCTCCGTATGAGGCTCACGCTTGGGCTTGTCGACACGTGAGGCGCCGATCATGATGCCGAAGGCGATGCTGGTCGCGAGGATCGACGACCCCCCATAGCTGATGAGTGGGAGCGTCTGCCCCGTGGTGATGAGCCCCGAGGCCACGATCATATTCACCAGTGCCTGCAGAGGATAGAGGATACCGAAGCCCTTGATGAGGTTGCTACGGTAGACGTTCGTCTGCTTGCGCGCCTCACGATAGCCGATGAGCATCCACGCAAAGTAGAGCGATGGGATGAAGATCAGCCCGATGAGCCCATACTCCTCGATGATGATGGCGTAGAGGTAGTCGGAGTAAGCCTGCGAGAGGGAGTCACGCATCTTACTATTCCCTGGGCCACGACCGACGAGCTTGGAGTTGGCGATCGCCATACGGCCCATCTGCTCCTGACGGTTCTCGTCGGTGATAGCGAAGCGGTCCTCACGCTCCTTGACGGCGCCATGCAGACGATTGTGCCACGTGACGGCACGACCAGGGAGCATGCTCTCGGGAGCCAAGTAGAGGTAAGCACCACTAAGACCAGCGCAATGGCACCGATAGCCGTGACGCGGTACATGAAGCGCTTAGGTGCCTTGAGGACCCACGAGTAGAGGTAGAGGAAAGCGAAGATGATGAGGAAGGTCGACAGGTTGCTCAGCAGCACCATGATCGAGAGGATGAAGATACGCCCCCAGTACATCCAGTAGTTGAACTCCTTACGGGGATCTTCCTCCCGATCCTTCCCCGCTACGAATGCCCCCCAGATGACGACATAGACACGGAGGAACTCTGCGGGCTGGATGGTGATGAAGCCGAGGTTGATCCAGCGCTCAGCACCGTTGGTACTCTGCCCGAGTACGAACTGCGCCACGAAGAGCACCAGCATGATCAGCGTCGAGACCCTCGGCAGGGCATAGCGGTAGGCACGCCCCGAGAGTACGCTCATCATGACGGCAGCAAAGACCCCGATGAGGAGCATCGCCGCATGCTTGAGGATGGGGTTGAGCCCACCGACCGAGACGCTCTTGTAGAGCTCGGAGCTCAGCGCGCTCGACACGGTGTAGAGCGAGACCAAGACGAGCACGAAGTAAAGTGCCCACAGGAGGCCGTTGCCCGCGAAGATGCGGCGCAGCCACGAGATCTTCGTATTGGGTAGGGTCTGGGCGTTAGGCATGCTTCTCCTCAGCTTGGATCAGGCCCTGTACCACTTCGCGGAAGCGGTCGCCTCGATGGATGTAGCTGGTGAAGAGGTCGAAGCTCGCACAGGCGGGAGAGAGCAGGACGGTGTCGCCTGGCTGAGCCATCTCACGAGCATGGGCGATAGCCTCCTCCATGGAGAGTGCTGAGGCGATCTGAGGCACCTTGCCGTGGAAGCTCTTGTACAGCTTCAGCACGTCGGTCGTGAGGAAGACGAGCCCACGCGCCCCAGAGGTGATGAGCTCGGTGATATCCATGTAGTCATTCCCCTTGTCTTCGCCGCCGAGGATGAGCACGTAGGGCGTGGTCATCGTGCGCAGAGCGTAGTAGGTGGAGCTGACATTGGTGGCCTTGGAGTCATTGATATAGCGCACGCCATCAAGTACCCCGACCTTCTCGAGGCGGTGGGGGACGTTCACGAAGTCGCTGAGCGCACGCCTCAGGACGTCATGCGAGACGCCGAGACGCAGGGCGGCGATCGAGGCGGCCATAGCATTCTGCAGGTTGTGCGGCCCCTGGAGTGCGAGCTGATCGATAGGGAACTCAAAGCTCTTCCCGTCGAAGTGCAAGCGCATCATATTGTCATCCGACTTGTCGGCAGCGGAGCCTACCTGCGGATAGGTCAGGAAGGAGAGCGTCTGCATCGGCATGGGCTGGTGGCTCATGACGTAGCGAGAGACGAACTCATCTTCACCCCAATAGATGAAGGCATCCTCTGCGGTCTGGTTCTGCAGGATGCGCATCTTCGCCATAGCGTACTCCTCGAAGTTGTAGTGATAGCGGTCGAGGTGGTCGGGCGTGATATTCATCAGGAGGGCGATATGCACGCGGAACTTGTACATATCATCCAGCTGGAAGCTACTCAGCTCGACGACGAAGTAGTCGGGCTGCTCGTCGGGGATCACCTGACGGGCGAGGCTGAAGCCCACGTTCCCAGCCAGTGCGGGCTTCATACCCGCCTCGGTGAGGATGTGGTGCAGCCACATCGTCGTCGTGGTCTTCCCATTGCTCCCCGTGATACCGATGACCTTGCCCTTGAGGTAGCGGCCTGCCAGCTCGATCTCGGAGATGACGGGGATGCCACGCTCACGGATAGCCACCATGATGGGCGCCTTCTCGGGGATACCAGGACTCTTGACGATCTCCTCGGCACGCAGGATGAGCTCGGTGGTGTGGCTACCCTCTTCGTAGGGGATGCCATTGGCTTCGAGCTCCTGCTTGTACTTCGGGGCGATATGCCCGTAGTCCGAGACCATGACGGATATACCACGACTCTGGTATAATAGGGCTGCGCCGACACCGCTTTCGCCAGCGCCCAGGACGACGGCCTGGAACTTCTCTTCTATCATCTTATTTGTCTTGCTATGGGGTGCAATGGGAGGTAGGGCAAAGGACCTCTTCACCCTACCTCGCATAGCCTGCTTTTAGACTACAATTTTCGTCATTTTCGCCCACATATGCAAGCTGTGTGCGTGCGCACTACGCGCGAGAAGGGGCGCTACACCTTCACTCGGAGGGGGCAAATAGTCGCTTTTTCTCCCCCACCCTCCCCCACAATGCGAAGAAAGGAATAGCATTGCCCGCCCCATGCGACATTTAGACAAGCACAAAGTATCACATATATCCCCTACCTTTACGCCCATAAGTACAGCCCCAGATACATCAGCAAGACAGCATGCAGCTACACGAGTGGACGATCAATGATTTCAAGGGAGATCCTGGCATAGACTACTGCCATGACAAGTTCCTCTTTGCCCATAGCCTGCACACGCTCCCCGAGCGGATGATAGGGGCTCGCATGCACTTCGGCATGGCGATCTACTGCCGTCAGGGGACGATACAGATCGCCATTGACGGCCGGCAGTATCGCCTTGAGCAAGGGCAGAGGCTTAGCTACCAAGAGGGCTCTCTCATCGAGGAATGCCTCGCCTCGAGCGACGCCGATCTGGTCCTCATGGGACTCTCATGGGAGCTCATCAGGGGCGACCGAAGCGCTGAATACCGTGGTATGGAGCATCGCAGACTATGTGCGCAGGTCGCCCATCTACACGCTGAGCGAGGATGCGATAGAGCTCAGCAAGATCTACCACCAGCAGATCCACACCCTCTGCCACTCGGCCAATCCCCTCTTCCGTGACGAACTCCTGCACATCCATATCCAGGCACTCCTCTACTCCTTCATCCGTGAGGTCAGCGAAGAGATCCGCCAAGCGACCCCGCAAGACCTGACCCGTGCCAGCCAGCAGGCACGTCTCTTCTTCGACCTGCTGGGCATGCAACGCGGGCGCATACGCTCCGTCTCGGAGGTTGCTACCCTGATGAACCTCACGCCGAAGTACCTTTCACGCATCATCAAGGAGCAAACGGGAGAGACACCCATCCACTTCATCCATCAGTACATGATGCGCGCCATCACGCAGGAGCTACGCTACTCAAGCAAGACAGCTAAGGAGATTTCCTTCCAGCAGGGCTTCTCGAGCCTTGCCTTCTTCGGCAAGTTCGTCAAGCAGCAGACGGGCCTCACGCCCACCGAGTACCGCAAGAAGCTCCAGACAGGCGAAGGTGCGACACCGAGCTAAGCCACGACACACCTGCCCGCCCCAGCGCAGCATCCCTCTTCCCCGCCATAGTCCGAGCCCCTCGCCTATCGCGGGGATTTTTCTCATCCAGCGGGAGGAAAAGCCTCCTCCTCCACGAAAAGAAAGCCCCTTCCTCTGCGGCATTTCCTCTGTCCACGCACGTAGTCCTAAGGACTCGGCACGTAATCTCTATGATCCACGCACGCAGATTTTAGATCCAGGCACGTGGACAAAGCTTTTCTACTACTCGTCCGCGACTTTGCCTCGCACCTCGAGGACGTTATTCCACGACTCTTTATACCTTCTTCTTGACAGACTTCGAGTGATCAAACTTATGGAAGTAAAAAGCAAACCTTAACAAGGAGTCATCCTCCCGCATCGCAGTAAGAAACTCTTACATAGTCAGCCCCCCCAGAGGCACGGGGGCTTTTCCTTATCTTTGTAATCTAACAGCTATTTAATCGTATAGGAAGAAAACCTACTTTTTACTCGACATGCAGCGCTTGAACTTCCGCCCCATGCTCATCGATAGCCTCAAGGGCTACACGCGACAGGGCCTCACGCGAGACCTCTTAGCGGGGCTCATCGTGGGGATCGTCGCCCTACCTATGGCCATCGCCTTCGCTATCGCCAGCGGGGTATCACCCGAAGTGGGGCTCGTGACCGCCGTCCTCGGGGGGCTCATCGTCTCGGCTCTCGGGGGTAGCTCCGTGCAGATCGGGGGGCCTACGGGCGCCTTCATCATCATCGTCCTCGGCATCATCGGCGAGTACGGTCAGGGCGGACTACTCATCGCCACGCTGATGGCGGGTATCCTCCTCCTGCTGATGGGCGCACTGAAGCTCGGATCGCTCATCAAGTTCATCCCCTATCCGATTATCTTAGGCTTCACAGCAGGTATCGCTGTGACGATCTTCACCACGCAGGTCAATGACCTCCTCGGCCTCGGGCTGACGGGTCTACCGAAGGAGTTTGTACCGAAGTGGGGCATCCTCCTCTCCTCGCTCGGCTCCGTCCACCTGCCTACGCTCGCCATCGGTCTGGGGAGCATCCTCCTCATCCAGCTCACCCCACGCCTGACGAAGGTCGTCCCTGGCTCCCTCGTCGCCATCATCGTGATGACCATCGTCTGCTACCTCCTCAAGGAGTATGCAGGCGTCACGGGCCTCGACACCATCGGCGACCGCTACACGATCTCCTCGAAGATCCCCGACCTCGTCGTGCCCGAGCTGAGCTGGGCGACGATGCAGCATCTCATCGGCCCCGCCTTCACCATCGCCCTCCTCGGCGCTATCGAGTCCCTCCTCTCAGCCAGCGTCGCTGACGGGGTCATCGGTGAGCGTCACCGCTCGAATACCGAGCTGATGGCCCAGGGGGTAGCCAATATCATCGTGCCCTTCTTCGGTGGGATCCCCGTCACGGGAGCTATCGCCCGCACGATGACCAACATCAACAACGGCGCCCGCACGCCCATCGCAGGCATCACCCACGCTCTGGTCCTCCTCTTGATCTTCCTCTTCCTCATGCCCCTGATGGCCTACATCCCTATGGCCTGCCTCTCGGGGGTGCTCGTCGTCATCTCGTACAACATGAGCGGATGGCGCTCGGTACGCGCTTCGCTGCGTGGCCCGAAGAGCGATATAGCAGTGCTCGCCGTCACCTTCTTCCTCACGGTACTCTTCGACCTCACCATAGCTATTGAGCTGGGTCTTCTGCTCTCCATGCTCCTCTTCATGCGCCGTATCATCGAGTCCACGCGCATCGTCGTCTCCCGCGACAAGCTCCACGTGCACAGCTCCGAGGATGACGGCCAGCTCGCAGGTCGTGAGGAAGCCCTCGACCTACCAAAGGGTGTCGAGGTCTACGAGATCGAAGGACCCTTCTTCTTCGGTATCGCTAACCGCTTCGAGGAGATCGTCCTCGCCACCAAGGCGCGCCCGAAGGTGCGCATCCTGCGTATGCGTCAGGTGCCCTTCATGGACTCTACGGCCGTGCGTAACCTCCGCATTCTCATCGAGACCTCAAAGGGCGAGGGCATCCAGCTCGTCCTCTCGGGCGTGCGCCCCAGCGTCCATGAGACCCTGCGTGCCACAGGTATCGCCGACCTCATCGGTGACTCCTACATCTGCCCCAATATCCACGAGGCCCTCACGACGGCCTCCCAATACATAGCCCAGATAAGCGAATGAAAATAGGTACGGTCGATCTCGGGGAGCGCCCTCTACTGCTGGCCCCCATGGAGGATGTGACGGATGCCGCCTTCCGTCTCCTCTGTCGCCGCTTCGGTGCAGACATGGTCTACACCGAGTTCCTCAGTGCTGACGCCCTCATCCGTCAGGTCGCTGGCACGACGCGCAAGCTCGAGATCAGCGCCGAAGAGCGCCCCGTAGCCATCCAGATCTACGGCCGTGAGGTCGAGCCTATGGTCGAGGCCGCCCGCATCGCCGAGGCCGCTGGCCCCGAGGTGCTGGACCTGAACTTCGGCTGCCCCGTCAAGCGTGTCGCTGGCAAGGGCGCAGGTAGCGGTATGCTTCGCTGCCCCGACGTCATGCTCCGCATCGTCAGCGAGGTCGTCAAGGCCGTGAAGATCCCCGTCACCGTAAAGACCCGCCTCGGCTGGGACAACGATAGTAAGATCATCGTCGAGCTCGCCGAAGCCCTCCAGGACGTGGGCATCCAAGCCCTCACCATCCACGGCCGTACCCGCGCCCAGATGTACACCGGCTCTGCCGACTGGACGCTCATCGGCAAGGTGAAGGAGAACCCACGCATGCACATCCCTATCATCGGCAATGGTGACATCACCACGGGCGAAGAGGTGAAGCGTGCCTTCGACACCTACGGCGTCGATGCCGTGATGGTCGGGCGTGCCACCATCGGCCAGCCCTGGATCTTCGAGGAGATGAAGCACTACCTCCAGACGGGCGAGCCTGCTCCCCGCCACCCGAAGGCCTTCTACGTCGACGTACTCCGTCAGCTCGTCGACAACAACATCCGCAAGCTCGACGAGCGCCGTGGCATCCTCCACAGCCGTCGCCATATAGCCGCCAGCCCTATCTTCAAGGGTATCGATAACTTCCGCCCCGTACGCATCGCCATGCTCAAGGCTGCCACACGCGAAGAGCTCTTCGCCGAGGTCGCCCGCGCTGAGGAGATGCTCCTCGCCACCGGTGAGCACTGGGACGGCCCCACTCTCTAATAGCCCCATCTATCACATACCTCACACGGCAGACAATGAATAAGACGAAGCTCCGCCTCTCCCTCCTTCTCCTCGGCTCCATCGCTCTCGGCTCCTGCTCCCGCAGCGGAGGCAATGAGTTCACCGCCGAAGGCACCATCACCGATGCCGCAGGCAAGACGCTCTACCTCGAGACGACCGACACCGACGAACCTCAGCTCATCGACTCCGTGACCCTCGACGAGAAGGGTCGCTTCCGCTTCCGTCGCGAGGCACATAGCTATCCCGCCTTCTACCGCCTGCGCCTCGGGGAGAGCTTCATCCCCTTCGCAGCCGACTCCGTCACGCACCTCACCCTCTCCGCCTCGGGCAAGGACCTCTTCTCGACCTACAAGATTGAGTCGGGCGACGAGGCCAATAAGCAGATCCGTGAGATCAGTCAGCTGCGCACCGCCACTGACAAGGCTATCGAGGCGATCCTCACACAGCTCAATAATGGCACCCTCGACCGTGGCGTAGCTCTAGCACGTATCGACTCGCTCTCCACACAGCTGAAGAATACCCTCACGAGCAAGTATATCTTCAAAGACCCCAAGGGCGCTGCCGCCTACTATGCCCTCTTCCAGAGCTACCTCGGCGGGACGTACTTCTCCATCGACCATCCTGGTGATGACCGCGCCTTCTCCGCTGTCGCCACGGCCTACGATGCCTTCCACCCCAATGCCCCCTACACACCGCTCCTGAAGCAGGCGGCCCTGCGCTCCATCGCTATGGCACGTGCCCGTCAGCGTGAGGCCAATCCCGACACGACGATGACGGCTGCCCCTGTGGAGGTCGTCGCCTTCCCCGAGATCCGCCTGCGTGACCAGAAGGGGCAGATGCGCTCCCTGAACTCTGAGGTCGCTAAGGGCTACCCCGTCCTCGTCTGCTTCACCGCCTACGCTGGCGACTGGTCGCCCGCCCTCGTCGCCGAGCTGCGCACCCTGCAGTCCGCCCACCCCGAGCTCATCATCTTCGAAGTCTCCGAAGACCAAGACGCCTATCTGTGGAAGAATGCTTCACGTGCTCTACCCTGGATCTGCGTCCAAGACCTCGACCATACCGCAGCCCAGGCCTACAATGCCCAGAGCCTACCATCCTTTTACGCTATCCGTGGCACCGAGCTGAAGCGTCTCGCTGAGCCCGCCGATATCTTCCGCTAATCCGACATCCCTTTCCATATGAGTAAGCATTCAGTAGCCCACTACCAGCGGCTCAATGGCCGACGCTCCTTCTCCTCGCCCCACCGCAGTCGTGGCCGAGGCACGCGCATCTTCGTCATCCTGATCCTCATCATCGTAGCCGCAGCAGCCCTCGCTGGTGGCTACCTCTATACCACGCCTGCAGGTCGCCCCGTCACCGACACGACCTACCTCCTCGTAGCCCCAGGGAGCAAGTACTCCGAGCTACGTGAGCAGATGCAGAAGAAGCTCTGGCTTCGCTTCCCCCCGTGTCTTCGACCGCCTTGCAGCAGTGCAGGGTCTTAGCGAGACGGGCGACGCGCTGCGCCCAGGTCGCTACGCCGTCCTCCGCACCACGACGATGCAGGAGCTCATCACCCTCCTCAAGGAAGGGAAGGACAGCCCGCTGAAGCTCACACCACCCTCCGTACGCAAGGACTCCGAGCTCGTGGACTTCCTCGCCCAGCACCTCTGGGTGAAGGCCGACACGCTCCGCACGCTCCTCGCTGACTCCGCCCTCATGGCGCACTATGGCACGAAGCCTGGTGCCTTCTACTCCACGGTCATCCGCGAGCCCCACACCCTGCGTTGGGCTGCCTCAGGGCGCGAAGTCCTCGACAGCCTCCACGCCCACTACCAGATCTTCTGGAAGGGTAAGCGCACCGAGGAGGCGGAGCGCCTCGGGCTGAATCCCCTCGAGGTGACGACACTCGCCTCTATCGTCGAGAGCGAATCAGGCAAGCGCGATGAGTACCGCCGTATCGCCGGGCTCTACCTCAACCGCCTGCGCAAGGAGATGCGCCTGCAGTCTGACCCTACGGTCAAGTACGCCCTCGGCAACTTCGACCTCAAGCGCATCCGTGGTGAGCACCTCATGGTGAACTCCCCCCTACAATACCTACAAGGTCACGGGCCTGCCCCCGACGCCTATCGTCCAGCCCCGCACGAGCACCATCGACAGCGTCCTCGCTGCCGAGAGCCACGACTACCTCTATATGTGTGCTAAGGAGGACTTCTCAGGCTACCACAACTTCGCCTCCTCCTTCGCCGTACACATGCTGAATGCTAAGCGCTACCAGCAAGCCCTCAACGACCGAGGCATCCAATGAACCAGCCCCAGCAACAGACTTCTCCCGAGGCGTGGACCGAGCGTACCCGCCTCCTCTTCGGTGACGAGCGTGTGAGCGAGCTCGCCCAGTGTCACGTCCTCATCGTCGGTCTCGGCGGTGTCGGTGGCTTCGCTGCCGAGCTCATCGCCCGCGCAGGTATCGGCCGTATGACCATCGTCGACGCCGACATCGTGCAGCCCTCGAATATCAATCGCCAGCTCGTAGCCACCACCGAGACCATCGGCGAGGCGAAAGCCAGCGTCCTGGCGGCGCGCCTTCGCACCATCAACCCCCACATCCAGCTGGAGGTCATCGAGGCCTTCCTCAAGGATGAGAACATGATCGAGCTCCTCGACCGTCACCGCTACGACTACGTCATCGACGCCATCGACTCGCTGAGCCCGAAGGTGCACCTCATCGCTAAGTCCATGGAGCGCGGCCTGCCGATCATCAGCTCCATGGGTGCAGGCGCCAAGAGCGACCCGACGCAGATCCACCAGGCCGACCTAAATAAGAGCTACAACTGTACGCTGGCACGTGCCCTGCGCAAGCGCCTGCGTAAGTTCGGCATCCGCAAGGGACTCCCCGTGGTCTTCTCCACAGAGCTCCCAGACTCCGACGCCGTCAAGGAGATCGAGGGCGAGCAGTGCAAGCGCTCTACCGCTGGCACCGTCTCTATATGCCCGCGCTCTTCGGCTGTCATCTGGCGGCCTACGTCATCCAGCATATCCAGCATCACCCCACCACTGAGCCTACCAGCCTATGATCATCGAGGCTACCCATATCCATAAGAGCTTCGGCTCACTCGAGGTCCTCAAGGGCATCGACCTCACCGTCGCACCCCGAGAGATCATCTCCATCGTCGGAGCCAGCGGCGCAGGGAAGACGACCCTACTCCAGATCCTCGGCACACTCGAAGCCCCTGCCGAAGGTGCTTCGCTGAAGATCTGCGGGGAGGAAGTCACCCGCCTCAGCGCCCGCCGTCAAGCCGAGCTCCGCAATCGCCAGATAGGCTTCATCTTCCAGGCGCACCAGCTCCTACCGGAGTTCACTGCACTGGAGAACGTCATGCTCCCCGCACTCATCGCCGGAGAGTCCCGCTCGAAGGCACGTGAGCGAGCCTTTGGACTCCTCGAGCGTCTCGGCCTTGCGGAGCGTGCCTCGCACAAGCCTGCCGAGCTATCGGGCGGTGAGAGCCAGCGTGTCGCCGTAGCCCGTGCCCTCATCAATTCGCCTGCGGTCATCTTCGCCGACGAACCATCGGGGAGCCTTGACACGGCGAATAAGCAGAGCCTTCACCAGCTCTTCTTCGATCTGCGCGACGAACTCGGCCAGACCTTCGTCATCGTCACTCACGACCCCGACTTCGCCGCCCAAGCCGACCGCATGATCGTGCTACGCGACGGCCGTATCGAGGCCATACACACCCGCACCGAAGCCCCCACCGAGGAGCACGTCGGCTAAGCCACCCCCAGCGATGCGTCAGAGGAAGACCACCACGAGCCGCAGTGAGCGCCTATTCTTACTCATCCTCTCGCTCATCACCCTCTCGGGGCTGGCACTCTATGCCTTCGCCCCGCACAGCTCGCCCGCCCCACAGCCTATGCAGGCGACCGAAGCGGAGAGCAAGGCCCAGAGCACCGCACCCGAAGGACAGCAGCCCCACCGCGATAGCCTCATACGTGACCCGCACTATGTAGGCCCGCCAGCAGGAGCTACAGCACGAGGGGAGAAGTTCGCCCACTACGTCAGCCTTGACCTCAACCGCATCGACTCGCTGACGCTCCTGCGTGTCCCAGGCATCGGCCCTGCCTATGCCCATCGCATCCTCGCTCTACGTGAGCGCCTCGGTGGCTACTACACCGTCTTGCAGCTGCAGGAGGTCTACGGCATGGATGAGGATAAGTTCCTCGCCCTGCGCCCATGGTTCGTCATCAAGACACCGCCGAAGCGCTTCGCCCTCCCCCAGCTCCGTGCCGACTCCCTCCCCTGGCATCCCTACCTCTCCCGAGAGCAGAGTGTCACCCTACGCAAGCTCATCCTGCGCCACGGCAAGCGTCTTAGCTGGGCAGTCCTGCGCTCTGCGGGGCCTTTCTCCCGCGAGGATAGCATTCGCCTCAGCCCCTACTTCGTAGACGGCACGGCAGCACACACCACAGATAGTATTCCTAATCAACCATAAACCCTATGTATCCAATCAGTCGTCTGCGTCGCCTACGCATGACACCCAACCTCCGTGCGCTCGTTCGTGAGACCGCTCTCGAGCCCGCAGACTTCATCGCTCCCCTCTTCGTCGTCCACGGCAGTGGCATCCGCGAGGAGATCAAGACCATGCCTGGGCAGTACCGCCTCTCGGTCGATGAGCTCGTCAAGGAGTGCGAAGGCCTCTACAGTGTAGGCGTACTCTCGGTGATGCTCTTCGGTATCCCCGAGCACAAGGACCACACCGGTAGCGAAGCTTATTCACACAACGGCATCGTACAGCAGGGTATCCGTGCCCTCAAGGCCGCCCTGCCCGACCTCATCGTCATCGCAGATATCTGTATGTGCGAATACACCGACCACGGCCACTGCGGTATCCTCCACGACCACTATACCGTGGACAATGACGCTACCCTGCCCTACCTCTGCCGTCAGGCAGTCTCCTTCGCCGAAGCAGGTGTCGATATCGTCGCGCCCTCCGATATGATGGATGGCCGTATCGCTGCCATGCGTCAGGCCCTCGACGAAGCTGGCTACGAGCAGCTCCCCATCATGTCGTACGCTGCGAAGTTCAGCTCCGCCTTCTACGGTCCCTTCCGTGACGCTGCCGACTCCGCCCCCAGCTTCGGCGACCGTCGCAGCTACCAGATGGACCCTGCAAATATCCGTGAGGCCATGCGTGAGATCGAAGGCGACATCGCCGAAGGTGCTGACATCGTCATGGTCAAGCCCGCCCTACCCTACCTCGACGTCATCCGCTGGGCACGTGACCGCTACGATCTGCCCTTGGCCGCCTATCAGGTCAGTGGCGAATACGCTATGATCCAGGCCGCTGGTCTCAATGGCTGGATCGACCGCGAGCGCATCATGATGGAGAGCCTGCTCTCGATCAAGCGCGCTGGTGCTGACCTCATCCTCACTTACTTCGCACGCGAAGCTGCTGAGCTCCTTCGCCGCTAAGAGCTGACCACTATGGCCTACCGTCGTCCCCTGACCCCGACGCAGATGGTCGTCATCACCATCCTCTGGCTGGTGCTGGTCATCTGGATCATCTCCTCCGGCCTGCGCCTCGATGGCTTGACGATCCTCATGCTCGCCTTCTCGGGCGTCACGGTCTTCTATCCCATAATCAAGAGCTGGCGCGAGCGCAAGAAGAAGTAAGCCCTGCTCCAAAAAGCGCATCCCGCCCCCGTCCACTCATGTTGGACGGGGGCGGGATGCTTTATAGTGGAGAATAGGTTAATGATATGCCGATTTGCTTAACATAACCTCTATGATAGGTTAACGAAAACGGCTTTTCGTTAACCTATCGAGAGTTCCTCCTCGGAGAAATAGCTTAATTTTATAGGCAAACAAGTAGAAGTATCAGCTGCGTATGTATCAGATTCCGACCCTTCCTCTCCAGTGTGACCTTGAGACCAAGCGCATTCTCAAGCAATTGAACCAAGCAAATAGAAGCCTCGCCGAGCTCAAGGGGATAGCACCTACCATACCTAATGAAGGGATTCTCATCAGTGCGCTCACTCTCCAGGAAGCCCGCACCAGCTCTGAGGTAGAGAATATAGTCACCACACAAGATGACCTCTATCAAGCCGAGCATAAATATCACACAGGGGAATTGGCTGGAATGAAGAGCGCTGAAAAAGAGGTACTCCGCTACCGCGAAGCCATTATCTATGGCTTCAAAAGGATACGCGAGCAAGGCTTACTCACCTGCGGTATCCTCTGTGAGATACAAGAGCTGATTGAGCTTAACCAAGCTGGCTTCCGATCGACTCCAGGCACGACGCTCAAGCGCAATGACGGAGAAGTCATCTACACTCCACCACAAGAAGCTGGGGAGATACGTCAACTGATGGCCAACCTCGAAGCCTACATCAATGACTCTTCCTTGAGTGACCTAGATCCCCTAATTAAGATGGCAGTCATCCACCACCAGTTCGAGAGTATACATCCATTCTATGATGGCAACGGTAGGACAGGGCGTATCCTCAACATCCTCTATCTCGTCAAGGAAGATCGTATTGACCTCCCTATACTCTACCTCAGTCGCTACATCAACCACAATAAATCGGCCTACTATAGCTACCTACAGTGCGTCAGGGATACGACTGGAGCGGAGCAAGATCAGGCGTGGGAAGAATGGGTTATCTTCTTACTCAAGGGCATTGAGGAGGCGGCTAAAGAGTCTATTTATCTCGTGCGTGGGATTAAGGCTCTTATGCAGAAGTTCAAGGAGCGCCTTCGCCCCATCTTTGAAAGCAATATAAGCATGAACTTCTCAACAACCTATTCTTCCACCCCTACACCAAGATAGTCTTCCTCATGCGAGATCTACAAATCTCCCGCCAGACTGCCAGTAAGTATCTACAGCTCATCGTAGAGACTGGACTACTGACACACATAAAGATTGGGAGAGAAAGCTACTATGTCAATACCGAACTCATGGCTTTATTGAGTTCAGTAGAGCAGGAACGGCAAGAATAGAAAAGCCCCAGCCCCACAAAGCGCAGCCCGCCCCCGTCCACTTATGTTGGACGCAGGGGCGGGCTGCTTTATGGAAGGGAATAGGTTAACGATATGCCGATTTGCTTAACATATCCGCTACGATAGGTTAACGAAATGCCGTTTTCGTTAACCTATCCACCTCGCGAAGGAGATGCCTTTACCTGCGGGCGAGGTCGTCGTGCGTCAGCTGGAGGAGCGCACGGCCGAGGGCGGTACGGCGCTCCGAGGGCGCAGGAGTCACCTCGATACCACGGCCGCTGACATTGTCCATCACCGTGATGCCCGTGCCGTCGACGAAGCCGAAGCCATCATTGAACGTGTAGTAGGCGAAGGGATAGGTATAGTTCGGCGCAAGGACATTGCGGGCAAAGGCGAAGGAGCGGTAGCTGAGCCCGAGCTGCGCCAGGAGCGTCGCCGAGAGGTCGGACTGCGTCATCAGCGCATCGACGACACGGGGCGAGCGCACGGCACCACCGATCCAGAGCAGCGGGATGTGGTGCACGGCCGTGCTATTGCGGTCGTCTGATCCCAGCTCCGTATAGCCGTGGTCAGCCACACAGATAATGAGGAGATCCTTCCACTGTGGGGTCGCCTTGAGACGAGCAACGAAGCGCCCCAGCGACTCATCAAGGTAGGCAAAGGCATTCGACACGGGCGAGGGCAGGCGCTTGTATGGCACGTCAAACGGCTCGTGACTGCTGAGCGTGAGCATCGTCTTGTACCACGGGCGATCCGCAGGCATACGGACGATCTCATCATAGAGGACATCGAAGGCAGGGCCGTCAGGCACACCCCAGTTCGTCCGCGGAAGGCTACGAGGGAGCGTGTGGTCGTCGGTAACCTGCTGATAGCCCGAGCCGAGGAGGTAGCCCTTCATACCGGTGAAGTTCGCATCGCCCCCGTAGAGGAAGCTCGTCGCATAGCCCGCCTCACGCAGACTCCCCGCGATGGAGGGCAGGGTACGGCTCTTCGCTGGGAGCTTCATCACCGAGTGCGTGGGGAAGCTCGTGTAGCCGCTGAGGATCGAGATAAGCCCGCGGTCGGTGCGGTAGCTATTGGCATAGCAGCGAGAGAAGAGCACACCTTCGCGAGCCAGGCTATCGAAGTGGGGGCTGACCTCGGGCTTCTCGCCCAAGACCCCCGTATAGCGTGCGCCGTAGCTCTCGAGGACCAGGAGGACGATATTCGGTCTGCGGGTCGTCAGCAGCGTATCGCCCTCGAAGGACTCAGCGGGGAAGAGGTCTTTGGTCAGCTCACCGAGCGTCTTCTCATCGAAGGTATTGTACTCGGCATCGTAGTCCTCTGCCTTCCCGAGCGAGGAGAAGAAGCTGAAGAGCGGATTGACGGCTGCGTGATTGAGGTACTGGCGGTCGCTGAAGTAGACCTGCCCGACATTGGCGGTAGCTTGACTCACGCCTCCACGGATCATGAGGAAGGTCGGGCCTAAGAGGAGGACGAAGGGCAGGGCGTAGAGTCCGCCACGGCGAAGCTGGGGCCAGCGCTCCTCCGTCGTGCGGTCGAGTGCGAAGCCGACAGATAGACCGATGACGAGCACCAGAAGGATCGAGAGGAGGATGAAGGGGAGGCTAACACTCGCGAAGGCTTCGCCTGGCTGATCCAGATAGAGGAAGATCGAGGCATCGAGCTTGAAGCCCCAGAAGGGATAGAGCCGCACATCGGTGATGCCCACGATGCTGATAAGGGCAGCCGTGAGGATATGATAAGGTCGGAGGGCGCGACGCGCGGGGGAAGGCACGGAAGAAGCAGCTCACTGCCGTCGTCAAGAGGGGTATGACGAGCAGGTAACCCAGTACGGAGAAGTCCAGGCTCAGCCCGTGATAGAGTACAGCGAAGATGTCCCCCATACTCAGCGCCCCTTCGGCTGGGACGAGCAGAAGGAAGCATCCCTTGAGGACGAGGAAGCTCAGCAGCACCACGAGGGCGAAGCGGAGGAGGTAAAGGATTCGTGAGCGCATCGTGCGACGAGTAGATCTATTTCTATTTGTCACAAAGGTACGGCTTGCCCCGCTAATCCCGTACTCCAGGGAGGTATATTCACCTTTCACCCCGGCCCTTTGCCCCTCCACACTACGAGGGGGTGGTATCGACCTATATTGGATGGCAAAGAAAGCTATATAGCTTTGTGAAGTGACCTATATTGGGTTGTCGCTCTGCGTAGGGATAAAAGTTGTGGACGAGTGGCAGATAAGCTTGGGCTACGTACGTGGCTCTAATATCTACGTACGTGGATATTTGGATTTACGTACCTAGTCTTTAAGACTACGTGCATAGATCAAAGAATACCACTACGGAAAGGTGCTTTTTTCTTCGCAAAAACAGCACTTTTCCCTCCACTGGATAAGAGGAAGACTCGCGATAAGGCGAAGGGCTTGCATATCACTTCGGCGAGGCATGTCGGGGAGTTGGGCGTGCGATACCTTAGTACAGGCAGGACTCTGCACAACAGTCGCATTCAGCGGGCGCGCTGAGAAGAGAGAAAAGAGAAGCCCCACGGCCTCCCTTCGTGAGGGAAGCCGTGGGGCTGATGCGTGGTGGGTGAACCTTGCCGAGTGGCTTAGCCGCGGTGTGCGATGATCTCGATCTCTACGAGGCCGTTCTTAGGCAGCGTCTTCACAGCGACGGCAGAGCGTGCGGGGAAGGTGCCCGTGAACTGCTTCTCATAGACGGCATTCATAGCAGCGAAGTCGCCCATATCAGCGAGGAAGCACGTGGTCTTGACGACCTGATCGATGGTGAAGCCTGCTTCAGCGAGGATCGCGTGGATGTTGCGGAAGACCTGCTCGGTCTGAGCGGTGACGCCTTCGGGGAACTCGCCCGTAGCAGGATCAATACCGAGCTGACCCGATGCGAAGAGCATATCTCCGACGAGGATAGCCTGACTGTAAGGCCGATAGCGGCTGGAGCCTTGGTGGTGGCAATAACTTGCTTCATGAGTAAGAGGTTGTATTTAGGTGATGAATAGTTGGACGACGGGAGCGATTACTTAGCGTTGAAGCGGTTCATCGTAGAGGCGAGCCCCTCCAGGCAGAAGGCGATGGAGGCGTCGACGAAGGTCTCCAGACGCTCGGGCATCTGTGCCTCTTCCTCAGGGGAGAAACGCCCGAGGACGTAGTTTATTTGTGCGCCCTGTGGGAAGTCATTCCCGATACCGAAGCGCAGACGGGCATAGGACTGCGAGCCGAGGAGCTGGGCGATATTCTTCAGCCCATTGTGACCCGCATCACTTCCCTTGCCCTTGAGACGGAGGGCACCGAAGGGCAGAGCGAGGTCGTCAACGATGACCAGCACGCGCTCGATGGGGATCTTCTCCGTGCTCATCCAGTAGCGGACAGCTTCACCGCTGAGGTTCATATAGGTAGAGGGCTTGAGCAGGACGATCTGCGCACTCTTAGCACGACCCACAGCGACATCGCCGTAGCGTTTCGTCTCAAAGCGCACACCCAGACGGGCAGCGATGGCGTCGGCTACACGGAAGCCGATATTGTGGCGGGTCATATCGTATTCAGCCCCGATATTGCCGAGCCTACGATGAGGTATTTCATTGAGTGAGGTAAGGGGGTTATTCGTAGGTGAGGAGGACGTTCTCATACACGGCAGAGAGGTCCCGAGCAAGGCGCTTCGGCGTGAAGCGCTCCACGTACTCACGGCCGTCGGTGATCATCTTCTGACGCAGGGAGATGTCGATGAGGACGCGGTCGATCATGCTGGCGAGCATCGTAGCGTCACTAGGATCGGTATAGAGGCTGCTGGGGCCACCAGCTTCCTCCAGACAAGAGCCCGTAGCACCGATGACGGGTACGCCGGCATTCAGTGCTTCGATCAGTGGGATACCAAAGCCCTCGAAACGCGAGGGGTAGACGAAGACCTTCGCCCCGGCATAGATACCAGGGAGCATCGCCGAGCCGACGCCGTGCATGAGGTGCAGGCGGGAGAGGACTCCCAAGCGGCGGGCGCTGTCGACGACGGTATTCACATAGGGCGTCTTACGACCGACAGCCACGAGGTGGATGTCCTTGTCCTGAAGCTGAGCGAGTGCCTCGACGATGAGGGCGAGGTTCTTACGCTCCTCGATACTCCCGACGAAGAGGATATAGCGCTCGGGGAGGTTCAGTGCCTGACGTGCCACTACGACATCCTCGGGCGTCACCGCAGCGAAGGCTTCGGAGCAACCCTGATAGACGGTCGTCACACGCTCCTCCTCGATGCCGAAGATATCGATGACATCACGGCGCGTCTGGTCGCTCACGGTGATAACGTGGTCGGCATGACGAGCCGAAGCGCCGTACTTCTTGCGGTAGAGCAGGCGGTCAATGGGCTTGTAGAACTGCGGGTAGCGGATGAAGGCCAAGTCGTGCATGGTGACGACCGTACCTATGCGCTGGGCATTGTACAGCCCGATGGGAAGCTCATTGGTCAGCCCATGGAAGAGGTCGACCTGCTCCGTACGACAGCGCGAGGCCACGGAGAAGTTGCGCCAGAGATTGCCCCCTGCGAAGGCCAGTGCACGATGAGGCGTGATGAGCCGCACCGAGCGATTGGACAGCAAGCGCTTGTAGAGCGAGGGGTCACCCGTAGAGGGCGAGAAGAGCAGATAGCGGTTCTCTGGGCGGAACTCCGTGAGCGTGTCGAGCACGAAGCGACTGTAGTTCCCGAGGCCGGTAGCATTGTGTGTAATGCGCTTGGCATCGAAGGCGATATTCATCGGCTCAGTGAGGCTACAAGAGGGATAAGGGACGAGGACGGGTGCACTACTTCGCCTCGGTGGCGGTATTGTAGCGGAAGAGCAGCGCGAAGAGCACTGCTACGACAGCAGCGTAGGCAGCGAAGATGTACCAGCTCATACTCCAGCCTGCCAGAATCGCCGTCGTGTCGTGCTCGGAGTAGACGAAGTGATTGATCACCGCCTGTGCACCGAGCGAGCCGAGGGTCGCACCGATACCATTGGTCATGATCATGAAGAGACCTTGGGCACTGGAGCGAATCGAGGGGTCAGTCTCCTTGTCCACGAAGAGCGAGCCCGACACATTGAAGAAGTCGAAGGCTACCCCGTAGACGATCATACTCAGCAGGAAGAGCCATACGCCGCTACCAGGGTTACCAAGACCAAGGAGGGCAAAGCGCAGGACCCACGCCACCATAGCGATGAGCATCACACGGCGGATACCGAAGCGACGCAGCGCGAAGGGGATGAGCAGGATACAGAGCGTCTCGGAGAGCTGCGAGAGGGAGATGAGGATATTCGCGTACTTCACGCCGAAGGTATCAGCGTAAGCAGGGATCTCGCCGAAGGTGCTGATGAAGGGGTTAGCAAAGCCATTGGTGATCTGCAGGCTGACACCGAGGAGCATCGAGAAGATGAAGAAGAGCGCCATCTTACGCTGCTTGAAGAGCACGAAGGCACGCAGGCCAAGGGCTTCAACAAGGCTCTTGCTCTGGCCCTTGGGAGCCGTGGGGCAGTTGGGTAGCGTATGCGTGTAGACTGCCAAGACGCAGCTGATAAGGGCCGAGACAGCGAACTGCATGTTGGTAGCCTCGAAACCGAGCAGGCTCACCGTGATCATCGTGCAGATGAAGCCCACCGTACCGAAGACACGGATCGGAGGGAAGCTCTTCACCAGATCCAGCCTGCCTGATCGAGCGAGGTGTAGGCGACGGAGTTGCTCAGCGCCAGCGTCGGCATGTAGAAGGCGACACTCAGCGAGTAGAGCGCAAAGAGGGTGGGATAAGAGGGCGCATCAGTCTGCGTGTAGTTGAAGACGCCAAGCATCAGCATCCCTGACAACAAATGGCAGAGCCCTAAGAGACGCTGTGCTGGGATCCAGCGGTCAGCGACGATACCCATGAGAGCAGGCATGAAGAGCGACACGAGACCTTGCATGGCGTAGAAGTTCCCGATCTCGGAGCCGAAGCCTGCGGTGCCGAGGTAGCGCCCCATAGAAGTAAGGTAGGCCCCCCAGACAGCAAACTGGAGGAAGTTCATCACCGTCAGGCGGAGCTTGATGGAGGACTGCATAGACGTAGTGGTATATGTGCTTAGGTAGTGTATAGAGTGACGCCCACAGGGAGCAGGGGGGGCTCGGGATGACGAGGCCTGTTCTCTGTGGGCGTCAGATAGGGGTTTACTGCTGCTGGAGCTGTACGCTCACGAAGCTCACCTGGAGGTCCGTGGTAGCCTTTGAGAGGCGGAGGAAGCTCGGACGGATGAGCTCAGCGATGCTCGCAGAGCCGTTGGAGCCCGATGACGTCACCGATACGGGTACGAGGCTCAGCTCCAGTGGCGTGGAGATCGTCCAGCCCGTAGCGGCGGAGTAGGTGGCGTACTTTGCCAGATGCTCGGTGACGATGCGGGCGATGTTGTTGAACTTATACGCCTTGTCGCTGGCGGTATACTTCTTCGAGAGGTAGGACTTACCCGACTGGACGGCCTGCACATCGGCCGAGAAGAACTCCGTCACCTTGTCTGAGGGGAGGAGCAGGAGGTAGTCGGGCTGGTTCGTGCGCTGCCTTTCGGGGCTATTGACCTTGACGGAGAAGTTCGCATCAGCGAGCATCCAAGCGCGACCGATGAAGTCGCTGGGCACGGGCGTCGTAGTGGGCTTAGGCGCGGAAGCGAGGAGCTTCTGCAGCTCGCTCACCGAGAGCGTGTACTTCGTCGTCACGCCAGCAGGGCCCTTGACGTAGGTGTACTCCGTGGAGGGAGCCGTGAGGCTCGAGATGTCGCCGCTGCTCAGGGCGTTCAGGCGTGAGGTGAGCTTCGTATCGACGAAGGTCTTCACGTACTTCACGCGCTCGGCGGGCTTCTCCTTGTTGGGCACGCTGTAGTGGATCATGAGAGCGACCTCCGTGACCTCGAGGAGGAAGCCACGACCCGTGACAGGTGCTACGTAGAAGCCAGGGAAGATCTCGCGGTCAAAGCGCGACTGCGAGTTGAAGGCACTCTTCAGCGTCGACGAGCGCGTCGCATCATAGAAGTGCTTCCCGAGGCTCACATCCAGAGGGATGGTGAAGTAGCGCATCGTAGAGTTCTGCTGGATGAGTGTCCCAGCGCTGGGCTGGATGGTGGCAGAGCCCAAGAGCGTCGCGCCCGTGCGGTACTGGCCGAGCGTCTGGCTCGAGGTACCAGCCGTGGTGACGGGCTGAGCGAGCTTGTAGACGTTGACCTTGATCTGAGCATCTGCATTCCCCTCGGTGCGGTCCGAATAGATGCGGAAGTAGACCGAGTCAATGGTCAGCTGGGCGTTGTCAGCCTCCTCAAAGGCAACCCCTTCGGCAGTACGGATCTGCTTGATGAACTCACCCGTGACGGTCGAGCCCGTCTCGTCGATGAGCGTACCGAGGAGCGAAGTCGTACCATCGGTATAGAGTGTAGGGGTGGCTACCGTCGCAGCGTCAAAGGTGATCGTCGTCGCAAGTCCGGTGACCTTGTCGCGGTTAGGCTGGATACTCTCACCGATACCCGAGAGATTGTCCTCGGCGCACGAGGAGGAGAGCGTCACAAGGCCCAGCGAGAGGAGGCCTACATATAGAGCTGAAGCAAGCTTCATCATGGGAGGATCTTCTTATAGAATTCATTATACGCCTCAGCACACCCTTCGACAGGAGTATAGGGGAGGAAGTGCACCCCACTCTCGTCGATGTACTGCTTGAGGCTGGGCGAGATCTCGGCGCTACCCTGTACGACCCCGTGAGCGTAGTGGATCGCCAGGCGGTTCAGGGCCTCGTAGTCGGTCTTGCCATCGAGTACGGAGAGTGCTGCAGGCTTGATCTTGTCGAACTTCAGGCACTCGAAGAGCGTGTCGGGGATCTCTACGGGAGCGGGCTCATCGTAGAGCGAATAGATGATCTTAGCCTTCTTCAGGCAGGGGTCATCGTGATAGTACTTCTTCAGGTAGAGCATCCCCAGCGCAGTGAAGGTACCGTGGCAGTGGATGATATCGGGTATCCAGCGGAGCTTCTTGATGGCTTCGAGGGCACCACGCACGAAGAAGATCGAGCGCTCGTCGTTGTCGTTGCCTACCTTGGGGTCGACGTCGAAGACGGTCTTGCGCTTGAAGAAATCATCGTTGTCGATGAAGTATACCTGCAGGCGGGCGGTCGGCAGTGAAGCGACCTTGATGATCAGCGGATGGTCATTGTTATTGATGATCATGTTGATCCCCGAGAGGCGGATGACTTCATGCAGCTGATTGCGGCGCTCGTTGATGACACCGAAGCGGGGCATGAAGATGCGGATATCATTACCCAGCTCCTGAATCCCCTGCGGTAGCTGACGTGCCGTCGTCGCGATATCGGATTCGGGGAGGTAAGGGAAGATCTCCTGCGAGATATACAATATTCGTCTTGATTTCATTCGTCTATCGATTATACTTTTGATGCAGCTCCCACGAGAGGGCGCCGTAGTAGCCCCGCCGCTGGTAGGGCATAGAGCTTCTACAAAGATACGGAATTTCCCTCGGAGCGCACTCTTACCGCCTGCTATGTAGGGGGTTACTCCCTTTACCGCAGGGCTTCTCGCCCCTATTGAGGTCACACGCCTTCTGCATCACAAGCACATCGTGCCCATATCATGGTATATAAAAGCGAAGCACCGACATACCTCACGAGGAGGATGTCGGTGCTTCTTGCTTGGTAGCCCCTGGGGGAATCGAACCCCCTTTCAAGAATGAAAATCTTGCGTCCCTAACCGATAGACGAAGGGGCCGCCTGAATTCTGTCGCGCACCATCCCGAGAGATGACACTTGACAGCAGATGGGGAGAGTGGCTACTCTTAGCCGAGGCGTGCGATCTGCTTAGCGAGCTTGCTCTTGAGGTTTGCAGCCTTGTTCTTGTGGATGATCTTCTTGCCAGCGAGGCGGTCGAGCATCGAGCTGAGCTGGGGCAGAGCTGCGCGAGCTTCAGCAGCATCGGTCAGCGCGCGGAAGCGACGCACAGCGTTACGAGCCGTCTTGGCGTAGTAGCGGTTGTGCAGACGACGAGCGTTGGTCTGACGGATTCTCTTGATGGATGACTTATGATTTGCCATTTGTATCTTTTCTTTTTGTTGTTATCGTAGCCCATGGGGGAATCGAACCCCCCTTTCAAGAATGAAAATCTTGCGTCCTAACCGATAGACGAATGGGCCTCCCAATGTCAACCGCCTACCACACGAGCAGCATTCAGTTGCGAGTGCAAAGGTATAACAAATTATTTATCCACCAAACACCCTGAGCAAATTCATCGCCCTTACCTATATAGGTATAGGCTACTTGTATACGCTCTCCGAGCGGTGTAGCGGGCACTTCACGGCATTACATTAGTACGGAAGAAATTAGCAGGGAGCGGATCGTGAGGCATAGCAGACGAGCGAAGCTCCCGAAGCAGGGAGAAAAATCGCACCCCTGCAAGACACTGAGAAGCAAGCCCCAGCGAAGGGGCAAAAAGCAACCAGTACTGGTCAGTGAAGCGAGCAGTACTGGTCGCGTGAGTGACCAGTACGAGTTGACTATGGTGACCAGTACTGGTTCGTCGTGCGACCAGTACTGGTTACTTTCCCCCTATCGGAAGAGCCCGTCAGATAGCCGTGCCACTCCCCTCCACTTCCCCACTCCATATACGACACATCCCCCACGGAGCTTCTCCGAGGGGGGATGTATCATTAGCCCGCCAGATAAAGGGGCGGGAGATGAAGCCATGGGCAGCGACTACTGCATGACCTTACGATCGGTGAAGAGATAGAGGCGATCGCCTGGGCGCACCTTCTCAGGCACAGCGATCGAGCAGAGCTGACCCTTGACGGCCTTCTCTACAGGCTCCATATCCACGCGGATCTCTTCGACGACAAAGCGCACAAGCCCCGTCGTCGGGCCCGTGATGATGATCTCATCACCGACCTTCAGCTCACCACTCTCGACAGCGAACTCCCCGACACCGACCTTACCGAAGTACTTCGTCGTCTTAGCGACGTAGACCTTCTGCTTCGTAGCCGAAGAACCGTAGCTCGACGTCCATTCGCCGAGGCGCTGGCCGAGATAATAGCCGTCCCAGAAGCCGCGGTTGAAGACCTGCCCGAGGTGGTTGTCCCACTTCTCGACGTTGTCCGTGGTGAAGTTCCCCGCGCAATAGGTATCGACGGCCTCGCGGTAAGCACGCACGACGGTATCGACATACTCGGGACCACGCGCACGGCCCTCGATCTTGAGGACGCGTACACCAGCATCGAGCATCTTATTGAGGAAGTGGATCGTCTTCAGATCCTTGGGCGACATGATGTACTGGTTGTCGATCTCAAGCTCAATGCCCGTCTCCTTATCCTTGACCTCATAGGAGCGGCGGCAGATCTGCGAGCAAGAGCCACGGTTAGCGCTCTTACCCTGCTCGTGCAGGCTGAGGTAGCACTTACCCGAGACGGCCATACAGAGGGCGCCGTGGGCGAACATCTCAATACGGATGGGCTCGCCAGCAGGGCCGACGATGGGCTCTTCGATGATCGCCTTATGGATGGCTGCGACCTGGTCCATATTCAGCTCACGTGCCAAGACCACGACGTCGGCAAACTGCGCATAGAAGCGTAGCGCCTCGACGTTGGTGATATTGAGCTGGGTGGAGAGGTGGACTTCGACACCGATACTACGCGCGTAGAGCATCGGTGCGACGTCGGCAGCGATGATAGCCGACACGTCGGCAGCCTTCGCCGAGTCGATGATCTCACGCATGAGCGCAAGGTCTTCGTCGTAGATGATCGTATTGACGGTGAGATAGCTCTTGACGTCATGCTCACGGCAGATCGCCGCGATCTTATGGAGGTCTTCGGTGGTGAAGTTATTCGCACTCTTCGAGCGCATGTTGAGGCCTTCGATACCGAAGTATATGGAGTCAGCGCCCGCGTTGATAGCCGCCATGAGCGACTCATAGGAGCCCACGGGGGCCATGATTTCGTAATCTTTCCTGTTCATTTGTGATAAATAGAGATATGGAGTGCAAAGATAGCTCAATATAGCTCCACGGACTTTCCACCCCCATAGAGAAAGTCTATCAGCACCCCCTATACAAAGCATCCGCGCCCGATACCAGCTGGGGTATCGGGCGCGGATGTAAGGTGGTTATTTCGGAGGGAAGAGGCTATCTGCGCGCGTCATGGAGGCAGCGGGGGCAGCCGAAGTCGCGGCGGGAGCGAAGGCTTCGGTGATAGGATGCCCGATGCAGCCCGAGGGGTACTGCGTCTTCAGCAGAGCTGCCAGCGTAGCGGCGATATCCGTGATATACGTCTCACGATAGAGATGGCCTGCACGGACGCCATGCCCCATGAAGATGAGGGGGGATGTGCGTATCGTAGGGAGACCACACGCCGTGCGTCGTACCCTGCGGCAGCGAAGTGCCTGACTTCGAGTACCACCCTGGATCGGGTACGATGAAGATATCACCACTGCGCCCCTTGCGGTAGCCGTTGATGATACGCGTCTTGATCGCATCAGGGATCGCAGCCATAGCGACTTCTTCGGCAGGCACAGCGTACGCCACACCAGGGAGCTTATCCTTGAGCGCCTTGCAGATCGCCTGATAGAGGCCGTGGCGGTTGACGCCAAGCGAGTCGATGAGGTCCTGACGGAAGAAGACCTGATAGTTCATATACCCACGGACGATCTGTGCATCACGTCCGATATAAGCACAGGCTGCGGAGTCGGCGATACGACGAGCCAGATCACTGCGGAAGGCCTGCCCGGGGATCTTGTGGTCACGGTCGAAGGTGAGGTTGTGCGCAGCAGCGTGGTCGGCAGTGAGGATGAAGAGGTAGCCGTCACGACCGAAGCGCCCATCGAGGTAGCGGAAGAAGTCGGCGAGGTCCTTGTCCAGACGGAGGTAGGTATCCTCAGTCTCGACAGCGAAAGTACCGTAGCGGTGACCCACATAGTCGGTAGCCGAATGGCTCATAGCGAGGAAGTCCGTCTCGTCGGCACGCGAGCCGAGGCTCTCCCCTTCGATAGCGGCCTTAGCCATCTCGAAGGTCAGCGTATTCCCCATAGGCGTGGTGCGGATGACACCAGGGCCTTTGATCTTCGCCAGCTCGGCGGTGTTGAGAGGGAGTGTAGCGGGGAACTTGCCGTCCTTATCCCAGGGCTGTTCGTAAGGCACAGCGTCGGCCGTGCTCTCACGATAGGTATCGATAGGATAGAGCGTGTTCCAGCCGTCCTTGAGGAGCTCAGCGACGCGACCACGAGCATTGAACTTCTTCACCCACTCGGGTAGGTCCTGCATATAGTAGGTGCTGGTGATGAAGTTGCCCGTCTTGTCGTCCAGCCAGTAAGCACCGTTAGCCGTGTGGCCTGCGGGAAGGATGGAGGCGCGGTCCTTGATAGCTACGCCGATGGTCTTCGAGCGGAAGTTCGTAGCGATGCGCAGCTCATCGGAGATGGTCGTCGTGAGGAGGTTGCGGGGAGACATCTGCCCGCTGACGCCGTTGGGTACACCTACCGAGCTTACCGTCGTGTCTTGCGTGCAGTAGATGGGGTTGCCATCCTTGAAGAAGTCATTCCCTGCGATACCGTGGATCGAGGGGGACACTACCCGTGTGGACAGAGCTGTGGCCGATAGCGGTATAGGCGGGGATGTAGTTGATGCGGGTATTCTCGCAGTTGAAGCCCTGCGTGAGGAGGCGCTTGAAGCCACCCTCGACGAAGCGAGCCTGATAGCGGTAGAGGTAGTCCCACGTCATCTGGTCGACCATCATCGTGACGACGATGCGGGGGCGGTTGTGCTGCGGAGCGGCCTTCGCTGCCACGGGCGTGGTGAGCGTGAGTGCAGTCAAAGCGAGGGCGCCAAAGAGGTTCTTATGTATCATAATGTAGGGTGTGAATGTTCGTCTTTCGTGGGCTAAGCAGGGAGGAGTAGCTCGACACGGCTCCAGCGCTGACGCACTTCGCTGCTGACGAAGGCGAGGCCAAGCTCTTCGCCTCGGGCACGCAGGAGCGGTATATCCTCCTCGTAGAAGCCGCTGAGGATGAGACGTGCGCCAGGGCGCATCACCTCGCGGTAGCGGGGCATATCCTCGAGCAGAATATTGCGCGTGATGTTTGCCAAGATGAGGTCGTAGCCTTCGCGCCCCTCGAGGAGGGCTGCATCTCCGCAGAGCATCTCGTCGATGGTGACGCCTGAGAGTGTGGCATTCTCCTGCACATTAGCATAAGCCCAAAGGGTCGATATCAATCGCCGTGAGGTGACGCGCGCCACGCTTGAGAGCGATGAGGCCAAGGATCCCCGTACCGCAGCCCATATCGAGGACACGCTGTCCCGAGACGTCGTGCGAGAGGATCCATTCCCCGACGAGGGAGGTCGTCTCGTGATTGCCCGTACCGAAGGCCATCTTGGGGTTGATGATGATCTCCAGAGGCACCTCGGGACGTGGGTCATGGAAGGGGGCACGGATCAGGCATGCGCCATCACCGAGGAGGATCGGCTGGAAGTAATTCTTCTCCCACTCCTCATTCCAGTTGATGTCGGGCAGCTCTTCCGCCGTAAGCGTATAGGAGAAGCCTGCGACGGGGAAGCCATCGAGGAGCTCGCGAGTCGCGTCAGCGTCGTACTGCTCCGTAGGGATGAAGGCCTTCAGCTCGTAGGCCTCTTGCTCGAAGCTATCGAAGCCCAAGGGTCCCAGCTCGGCGATGAGCCAGTCGCTAAGGTCCTCATCACGGAGAGACGTGGCGGCACTATCGTAGTGGTAGCTGATAGTCAGCTGTAGTATTGCATAGGGATAGATAGGGATGAATAGGCGGGAGAGCCGTTAGCCTAAGACCTCACGGAGCACCTCATCCATAGCGGTAGCGGTGCGGTCGAAGTCCTCACGGCTGTGGGCCATCGAGAGGAAGATGCACTCAAACTGCGAGGGAGGCAGGTAGATCCCACGCTCGATCATGCCACGGAAGTAGCGGGCATAGGCCTCCGTGTCGGAGCGCTTAGCATCGGCATTCGAGTGCACGCCACCGGGCGTGAAGAAGATCGTCGAGAGCGAGCCCACGCGGTTGTACGAGAGGCGATCGGTGTAGCGATCGAGAATGGGGCGGATCCTTGCCTCGAAGGCCTGCCCCTTCTCCTCAAGACGAGTATAGAAGTCAGGCTCGGCGAGCGCCTGGAGCATCGTGATACCTGCTGCGAGTGCAAGCGGATTGCCCGAGAGCGTCCCTGCCTGATAGACGTCACCGAGCGGAGCCAAGCGGTCCATGATGTCGGCACGACCACCGAAGGCCCCGACAGGGAGCCCACCACCGATGATCTTCCCGAGGCAGGTAAGGTCGGGGCGAATACTATAGAGCTCCTGCGCACCACCACGGGCTGCACGGAAGCCACTGATGACTTCGTCGAAGATGAGCAGTACGCCCTCTTCCTCCGTCACACGACGCAGCTCCTCGAGGAAGCCTGGTGCGGGAGGGATGAGCCCCATGTTGCCCATGATCGGCTCGAGATGATAGCAGCGACCTCGCCACGATGCGCCTCGAGGGTGCGACGCACGCTCTCGATATCATTGTAGGTAGCGACCAGCGTGTCCTCGATGATGTGCTTCGTCACACCAGCGCTCGACGTCTGACCAAAGGTAGCCAGCCCCGAGCCTGCCGAGATGAGGAAGGTATCGGCATGGCCGTGGTAGCAGCCCTCGAACTTGATGATCTTGTCGCGACCCGTGAAGCCACGAGCCAGACGGACGGCACTCATCGTCGCCTCCGTCCCCGAGTTTACCATGCGCACACGCTCTACCGAGGGGAAGAACTTCGTACAAATAAGCTCTGCCATCTCGACCTCGCGGACATTACAAGCCCCGTAGCTCGTACCCTTCTCCAGCTCACGGCGGATAGCCTCCTGGATGGGAGGGTAAGCGTGCCCGAGGAGCAGGGGCCCCCAGGAGCTGATGTAGTCGATGTATTCATTGCCATCGACGTCAAAGACGTGGGCGCCCTTGCCGTGATCGATATAGAGGGGGGTGAGGCCTACCGAGCGGAAGGCACGTACGGGGCTATTGACCCCGCCAGGGATATACTGCGAGGCCCGCTCGAAGAGCGCAGCCGAAGAGTCTACTCGTCTCATGCTATCTATTGAAGTCTCGCTGGCAAGGCCCGAAGAGGAGCTACTGCCAGCCTATAATATGCTCTCCTACAAAGTTAGGAGAAAATGCCGAGGGGAGGGGTTTCTCACCGCACCCTCACCCCCGAAGCACACCACCATTCCGTGCGCTAAGGCAACAGCACACCCATATACAAGCGCCCCGCCCCACCGACCGCAAGAGCGGTAGATGGGGCGGGGCGATGTCTTAGCGTAGCACGTCATGCTACGAGAGGACTATTGCTGATCGTCCTTAGGATTGGCCTCAGTCTTCTTCTTGTAGTCGCTGTAAGCGTAGTAGATGACAGCGATACCGATGAGGATATAGGTGATGAGGATACCCGTGAAGCCACCGATCTTATAGACAAGGTGCTCGTAGCGGTTGACGGAGACCGTACCCCCAGCATCGAAGGTAGAGGTCATAGAGAAGTAGCGCCAGACGCCGAAAGCGATAACGATAAGACCGCAGACAGCGGAGATAATGGCACCAGTAATAGGCTTACGGCTACCAGAACCCGTGTACATATTACGGGAGATGAACTTGTTGTCGTTGTCGTTGCTCATTGCTTATGGGGATTTATGAATTGAATGACGTGGGGATTACTTAGCCGGACGCTTGGCCTTCTCTATACTACCATAGAAGAAGACTTCGAGACGCTCACCCGATCCAGTAGACTGGAAGAAAATTTTGGGATAGTCTGATGAGGACTTAGCGGCCTCCATACGGAAGACAGCCGTGAACGTGCCATCAGCACCGACCTCCTTAGCGAAGGGACCGTCAAGCTGCTCGTTCGCACCGAGAGGCTCGGTCATCTTCAGGCGGAGAGAGCCATCAGGCTCTGTACCGACGACGCGACACCAGAGGATATTGACCCCTCGCGAAGTGGGCTCACCATCAGGTCCGTAGGTCACGATAGGCAGGCCGATATGATATTCATCACCCGTGACGGGAGCCTTCGTCACCTCCTCGGTGGCGTCAGCCTTCTGCCAGCGATTATAGGTAAGCTCCTTGACGATAGCGAAGGCAGCGAAGAGGATGAAGAGGGCAGCCAGTGCTACCATAATCTTACCACCTACGGTGAGACGTGTGCCTGCTCCGGGGACGGGGGTGCAGGTGGCGGCACATTCCTTATAGAAAGCCTCCATCTCATCGGTCCAGTGTGCTGCAGCGATATCCTCGCCCGTGGCCTTGACGCGGTAGGCAGCTGTGGGCTTCTTGCGCACATTGCGAGAGAGCCACGTCTCGACGGTAAGAGAGTACAGGACGAGCTCGAGGGTCTCTACCTCACCAGAGAGGGGAGACTTGAGGTTGACTTCGAAGACCTTAATAGGAGAATAGTTAGATGAGACGGAAATGAACATCTGACGGATAGTGATTAGGAAGTGAAGGGATTGGGGTAGCGACGAGAGGACTTAAAGCATGGTCGCCACAGTCTCTACCCTATATCTCATTACGATTAGTCTGCTGATTTAGTATAACTCCCGTAGCCCTCTACTCAAGTCGTAGCCGCTGAGCGGGTGCATTTAGCGGCCCGAGAGGACGAGCAAGACGCTCACGTCGTGGGGCGAGATGCCCGGGATACGCGAGGCCTGACCGATGGTGCGTGGACGGATGCGGTCGAGCTTCTGCCGTGCCTCGGTACTCAGCGCTTGTATCTCGGCATAGTCGAGTCCCTCGGGGATAAAGACGTACTCCAGACGCTCGAGCTTCTCGGCCTGCTCACGCTCACGCTGGATATAGCCGCTGTACTTGATGAGGATCTCAGCACACTCGGCGATCTCCTCACGACGCGAAGGGATGGCCTCGAGGGCACGTCGGAGGGCGGGGACCATCTCGCTGAGATCGGAGAGCGTCAGCTGGGGACGCAGGACGAGGTCCACGAGCTTACAGCCCTGACGAAGCGGAGCGAGCCCACGCGCCTCGAGCTGAGGATTGATCTTGTCGGGGCGGATGGAGTAGCCCGAGATGAAGGCGATGAGTTCGTCACGCAGGCGGATCTTCTCCTCGAGAAGGCGCACACGCTCCTCCGTAGCTAAGCCGATCTCGGCAGCACGGGGCGTGAGGCGCACGTCTGCATCATCCTGTCGGAGGAGGATGCGGTACTCGGCGCGCGAGGTGAACATACGGTAGGGTTCGTCCACGCCCTTCGTGACGAGGTCGTCGATGAGTACCCCGATATACGCCTCGGAGCGGCTGAGCGTGAAGGGAGGGAGGTCGTGCACCTGCTGGTGGGCATTGATACCCGCGATGAGCCCTTGGCCTGCTGCTTCTTCGTAGCCGGTGGTCCCGTTGACCTGACCAGCGAGGAAGAGGCCGGCGATGACCTTGCTCTCGAGTGTATGGTGCAGCTGTGTGGGGTCGAAGAAGTCGTACTCGATGGCGTAGCCTGGGCGATAGAGGCGCACATCACGCAGGGCAGGGATCTGTCGCAGTGCCTCGAGCTGCACCTCTAAGGGCAGTGAGGAGGAGAAGCCATTGAGGTAGTACTCATTCGTGCGCTCGCCCTCGGGCTCGAGGAAGAGCTGATGACGGTCCTTGTCGGCGAAGGTGACGATCTTCGTCTCGATGCTCGGGCAGTAGCGGGGGCCGATACTCTGGATCTGGCCATTGTACAGCGGTGAGCGATCGAGGGCATCGCGCAGGACGGCGTGGCAAGCCTCATTGGTGTAGAGCGTATAGCAGGGGAGCTGACGCAGCGTCGAGCGGGTAGGCGTATCGAGGTAGGAGAACTTATGATGATCGTCCTCACCCTCCTGTACACCCATCTCATCGAGGTGCAGGCTACGGGCATCGATACGTGGGGGCGTACCCGTCTTCATGCGGTCGGTGCGGATACCCGCCTCCTGCAGCTGCTCGGAGATGCCGTAGGTAGCTGGCTCGGAGATACGGCCACCCGTGATCTGTAGCTCACCGAAGTGCATCAGCCCCGAGAGGAACGTCCCCGCGGTCAAGATGACGGCATCAGCAGAGAAGTGCACACCCAGCTGGGTCTCTACGCCACGCACACGCCCCTCCTCGAGAGTGAGGCGCGTCACGGTGTCCTGCCACTGGTCGAGTAGCGGCTCGCTATCCAGCTCCTCACGCCAAGCCTCCATGAAGCGCATACGATCACTCTGCGCACGTGGGCTCCACATAGCGGGGCCCTTGCTACGATTGAGCATGCGGAACTGGATGGAGGTGCGGTCGGTGATAAGCCCCATGCGCCCCCCGAGGGCATCGATCTCGCGGACGATCTGTCCCTTGGCGATACCGCCCACAGCGGGGTTGCAGCTCATCTGCCCGATCTTATTCATATCGGGCGTGATGAGGAGCGTATGAGAGCCGAGGCGTGCCGCAGCAGCGGCAGCCTCACAACCGGCGTGGCCAGCCCCGATGACGATGATGTCGTAGTGGGGCATCAGACGTTGAAGCGGAAGTGCATGATGTCCCCATCCTGCACGACGTAGTCCTTGCCTTCGACAGCCATCTTACCGGCCTCCTTGACAGCCGCCTCGCTGCCGTAGTGGAGGAAGTCCTCGTACTTGATGACCTCGGCACGGATGAAGCCCTTCTCGAAGTCGGTGTGGATAGCAGCAGCGGCACGGGGCGCCTTGCTGCCCTTGGTGTAGGTCCAGGCACGTACCTCCTGCACCCCTGCGGTGAAGTAAGTCTCCAGATCGAGGAGCTTGTAAGCGGCCTTGATCAGACGAGCCACGCCCGACTCCTCGAGACCGATCTCAGCGAGGAACATCTGACGCTCCTCGTAGGTCTCCAGCTCGGCGATCTCACTCTCGATCTTCGCAGCGACGACCAGGAGTTCGGCCCCTTCGCTGGCGACAGCTTTCGCGGACACGCTCTACATACTCGTTGCCCGAGACAGCGGAGGCCTCATCGACATTGCAGACGTAGAGTACGGGCTTGCTGGTCAGCAGGTAGAGCTCACGAGCGACCTTCTGCTCATCCTTCGTCTCGAAGGTGACGGTGCGGGCGTTGAGACCCTGCTCCAGAGCTTCCTTGTAGCGCATCAGGACGTCGCAGGCGAGCTTGGCCTGCTTGTCACCACCCGTCTGTGCCTGCTTGTAGACCTTCTGCAGGCGGGCTTCGACGGTCTCGAGGTCCTTGAGCTGCAGCTCAGTGTCGATGATGGACTTGTCGCGCAGGGGGTCGACACTGCCGTCGACGTGCGTGATGTTGTCGTCATCGAAGCAGCGTAGCACGTGCAGGATAGCGTCCGTCTCACGGATGTTGGCCAGGAACTTATTCCCCAGCCCTTCACCCTTGCTCGCGCCCTTCACCAGACCAGCGATGTCGACGATCTCGACGGTCGTGGGGACGATGCGCTGGGGCTGGACGATCTCGGCCAGCTTCGTCAGGCGCTCATCGGGGACGGTGATGACCCCGACGTTGGGCTCGATGGTGCAGAAGGGGAAGTTAGCGGACTGCGCCTTCGCGTTGGAGAGGCAGTTGAAGAGGGTGGACTTACCGACGTTGGGCAAGCCTACGATACCACATTGTAGGGCCATTATGCGTATTGATTATATACCTTATTATAAGATGCAAAGATAGCGAAATGCGAGGAGGTACCCGAGAGAAGCCCTTTATGCTGGGTCAAGACAGGGAGTATCGACACCGCAAGCAGTGAGTATTCGAGGGCATCCCGAGGTAGCGAGAGAGCAAGCTCCTGCAGGAGGGCAAATCAACCACTACTGGTCGGCGACGAACCACTACTGGTCAGCGAGCGAAGCAGTAGTGGTCACTACTACGAACCAATAGTGGTTCGCTCGCCGACCAGTAGTGGTTCATACCCCCCCTCTTCCCGAGGGATGCACAACGGCCTACTTCACAGACTGATAGCCATAGGGCAATAAGGTGCTCCCTACCCCACCCTCACGAAGAGTCAAGTACCAAGAAATAAGCACACTAAGATGAATAGTGTGCAATTGCCGTTTTCCTTCTTTATTCCGCGGTAAAAAGCGTAACTTTGGTACGAGGAAATCAATGAGCACAAAGATGAAAGACCTACCGCTCTTCTATGCCCCAGCCCTACGCGAGGAGCTCCAGCTCCCCGAGGGAGAAGCCCAGCATGCCATACGTGTGCTGCGCGCGAAAGTAGGCGATGAGTTCCTCGTCACCGATGGCTGTGGCTCCCTCTTCGAGACCCGCGTCTCAGGCGTAGACCGCCGTCACTGCCTCCTCTCGATAGAGCGCGAAGAGCCCTGGCAGAAGTACTGGAGAGGGCACTGGACCGTAGCCGTCACTCCCACGAAGAACATCGACCGCCTCGAGTGGACGCTCGAGAAGATGGTCGAGGTAGGTCTGGATGAAGTCTACCTCATCCGCACCCAGCACTCCGAGCGCAAGCATACCAGCGCCGAGCGTCTGGAGCGCATCATCCAGAGCGCGATGAAGCAGTCCCACAAGGCCCTCCTTCCTCGCCTCATCCCCGACGTGCCCTTTGCCCAGCTCCTCGAGATGACAGCGGACTATGACCTGCGGCTTATGGCCCACTGCCGTAGCACGGTCGGCCCCGAGCGCCGTACCATCGATCACTTCTTCCGCCCCGAGGCGAAGACGCTCCTGATGGTTGGGCCCGAAGGAGACTTCTCCGTCGAGGAGATCGAGGAGGCTACCCGTCGCGGATGCCAGCCCATCACCCTCGGAGCGAGCCGCCTGCGCACCGAGACCGCCAGCCTCATCGCCCTGCAATGGCTACACACACTCGATATGACCAGCCAGCGTAGGCCCACGACACACGAGAAATAATACACGAAATAATCCCTTATCAATAACTCACCCTTATGGCACAGAGAGAAATCAAACTTAGCCTTGTCTACCGTGACATGTGGCAGTCCTCAGGGAAGTACCAGCCCCGCAAGGACCAGCTCGAGCGTATCGCCCCCGTCTTAGTCGAGATGGGCTGCTTCGCACGCGTCGAAACCAACGGGGGGGCCTTCGAACAGGTCAACCTCCTCTACGGGGAGAACCCCAACAAGGCCGTCCGCGCCTTCACTAAGCCCCTCAACGAAGCTGGCATCCAGACGCACATGCTCGACCGTGGTCTCAACGGCCTGCGCATGTTCCCCGTCCCTGCTGACGTACGTCGCCTGATGTACAAGGTCAAGAAGGCCCAGGGTGTCGATATCACCCGTATCTTCGACGGGCTCAACGACCCCCGCAACGTCATCCCCTCCATCCACTACGCGAAGGAAGCTGGGATGATCCCACAGGCTACGCTCTGTATCACCCACTCCCCCGTCCACACCGTCGAGTACTACGCTGACCTGGCGGACCAGTTCATCGCAGCTGGTGCCCCCGAGATCTGCCTCAAGGACATGGCAGGTATCGGCCGTCCTCGCTTCCTCGGCCGTCTGGTGAAGGCTATCAAGACCAAGCACCCCGACGTCATCATCGAGTACCACGGTCACTCAGGCCCTGGCTTCTCCGTAGCCTCCATGCTCGAGGTCTGCGACAACGGCGCTGACGTCATCGACGTAGCTATGGAGCCCCTCTCTTGGGGTAAGATCCACCCAGACGTCATCACCATCCGTGAGATGCTCATCGACGCTGGCTACAAGGTCGCTGACATCAACATGGACGCCTACATGAAGGCTCGCGCCCTCACGCAGGAGTTCATCGATGACTTCCTCGGCTACTTCATCAACCCCTCCAACATGCTGACCTCTTCGCTCCTCGTAGGCTGCGGTCTGCCTGGTGGTATGATGGGCTCGATGATGGCTGACCTCAAGGGCGTACACGCTGGTATCAACATGCACCTGCGTAAGAAGGGCGAACCCGAGCTGAGCGTCGATGACCTGCTCGTCCGCCTCTTCGACGAAGTCGCCTATGTATGGCCTCGCCTCGGCTACCCCCCACTCGTCACGCCATTCAGCCAGTACGTCAAGAACGTCGCTCTGATGAACGTCTACAACCTCACCATCGGCAAGGGCCGCTGGGAGGCTATCGACAACAACACGTGGGGTATGATCCTCGGGAAGTCTGGCCGTCTGCCAGGCAAGCTCGATCAGGAGATCATCGACCTGGCGAAGGAAAAGGGCTTCGAGTTCACCACCGAAGATCCTCAGCTCAACTACCCCGATGCGCTGGATAAGTTCCGCGCTGAGATGAAGGAGAACGGCTGGGAGCTCGGCGAAGACGACGAAGAACTCTTCGAATTCGCTATGCACGAAGCTCAGTACCGCGACTACAAGAGCGGTGCAGCCAAGGAGCGCTTCCAGGCTGAGCTCGACAAGGCCAAGACCGACGCCCTCGTCAAGAAGGGCTACAGCGCCGAAGATGCAGTGAAGATCAAGCGCCAGGGCACCGAGCCTATCGAAGCTCCTGCCTCCGGTCAGATCATCTGGGAGGTAGACCCCGAAGACTACTCTACGGCTCCTGCCCTCGGTACCTTCATCAAGACGGGTGAGCCTCTCTGCTACATCCAGACGACTGCAGGCTACTTCGAGCCCGTCATCTCGAACTTCACAGGCCGCCTCGCTGAGGTAGCTGCTCAGGGTGCTAACATCCGTAAGGGTGAAGCCCTCGCTTACGTCCGCCCCGCTGAGAAGGAAGAGCTCTTCGTAGAGAGCGAACCCGAACGTCTGCGTCGCGTAGAGCAGCTCGAAGAAGTTCGCCACGTCATCCGTGCTCGCCGCGCTAAGAAGTAAGCGACACCGCCCATAGGGCAACCATTCCTCTCGGGGGCTACACCCAGCACTTAGCTGATGGTGTAGCCCCCGAGTCGTATCTATCCCTACCAGGACACTACGCTCCTTCGCGCGCGCGTAACCATATATATACTATAGCCTACGGCACACCTCCGCCACGCACACCACCGAGGGAGAACGCAGGTACGAGCCATCACCGACAAAGACGACCAATAAAGACCGCCACCCCTACCCCGCCCCACTACCTTTGTATCGCTCCCCCAAGGTAGGCGGAGTGCTCCCAGAGAGGGGCTGTATTCCTCTTTATTGATTGACTTATGTACACCACCATTCCGCAGCCGAAGCTCCTCACCTTAGCCCTCCTCATCGGGCTCTATGGCTGTGCCTCACACCACCGCACGACACACAAGAGCACGACCGAGAGCCACACCACGAGCGACCTACAGCGCACCCTACACACCACCCAGCAGGAGCACGCCCTCGATACCCTCACACTGGACCTCACCGAAGTCGTGCAGCTGCTCCCTCCAAGCGATGATACTACTGCCTCCTCCAAGGCGAGGGGCGCAGGCTGGGTAGCGCACTACCACCTCCGACAGATCGGGCGGCATCAGGCGACCACCACGGGCGCTCTACGGGAGGTAGATAGCCTTCGCTCCACGACCCACACCACGGATAAGGGCATCACCTCGCATAAAGTACCAGCGAGCCCCTTACATCCCTTCGCCCTCGGCGTCACCCTTCCCCTCCTTCTCGGAGCCATCTACCTTACTTATAGGAGGACCAAGCGATGAGACCCACCGACATCCGCTACATCGTCGTGCACTGCAGCGCCACGCGTGCCAGCCAATCCTATTCGCCCGAAGCCTTGGAGCGGGACCATCGTGCCCGTGGCTTCCGCTCGGCAGGATATCACTTCTACATCCGTCGCTCGGGTGCTATCATCCCTCTGCGGCCACTTGAGCAGATAGGTGCCCACGCACGGGGCTACAACCGCTCAAGCTACGGCATCTGCTACGAGGGTGGCTTAGATGATACAGGCTGCCCAGCAGACACCCGCACCGCCGAGCAGCGCACGGCCCTCCGTCAGCTCCTTGAGCATCTCCACACGCTCGCCCCACAAGCTACCATCCTCGGCCATCGTGACCTCAGCCCCGACCGCAACGGCGACGGCCGTATCACCCCCGATGAATGGATCAAGCAGTGCCCCTGCTTCGATGCCCAGCGCGAATATCACGACATCTCCATCAGCCCAATAAGCCATGCAACCAAATAAATCCAAGGCGACACTCCAGCTCGTCATCGCCACCCTGCTCAGCCTCTTCGGTATCGCACTCCTCGGCGCAGCCTTCGTCACCGCCCCACCTGGGGAGATTCACTCCAGCGTCCTCATTGCCTATGGCGAGGTGATGACCTTCGCCGGCGCCCTCTTCGGCATCGACTACCACTACCGGCGGTAGTCGATGCCCACGCCTCGCCACCCACGTCACCCCGCACCATGCCCTCCCCATCGCCATACCACTCGCGTCCCCACCCCAACTCATCAGCATACTCCACCCGATCGCCACGCTCCACCGGCTCACCATACTCGACCGCTACATACGCACCTCACTACGCTCTACCTCCTCCCCTCCATACTCCACCTCTATATATGTACCTCGCACCCATCTCTAGCCGCACGTTCTGATCCCATCCTCAGCACCTCTCAGCCATCTTGCTACACTCCTTCCCGTCCTCTTCCTCGAAAAAATTTGTGCTTCCCTCCCTAAAGCAAGCAGTAACCCACCTGTGGAAATCTTTTATCTCAAAAGAAGAAGAACACTTATCCTCAATACCTTACCCCGCCAACATGATGTGGATAACTCTGTGAATAGCCCTGTGTATAGCGGATAGAATGCTTGATTTATAAGCCCTTATGACGACGTCCCCTTATCCCCCTCCCGAGGAAGGTGGTAATCGATTGAGAACAAAAGCCATAGAATTAGTATGAGAAAAGCAAGACTCAAGGCCGTTTTTTTTTCTCCTCACTTTTACCAAACTTTGCACCAGATAAGAGGTCACACAAGACACTCCCTACAACACACTATACTCCTATTGTATAGCACATTAGGGATAAAACCACCTTGTGGATAACCTCCTCACCCCATAGCAACTGAGGCCCAGCAGTACGAGCGCCTATCACCGCGCCCGACGCCCCCGCTTGGCTCCTAAATAATAGCAATGCCTTTGGTCCACGACTACGCAAAGCAACCTCTCATGCAGACGATGACTCCTACTTCAGGGGAGCAGCTCTGGAAGCAATGCCTCCAGATCATAGCCGGCTCCTGCGATCCTCAGACGCTCCAGCGCTGGTTCGCCCCCATCCGCCCGCTCGGCATCGAGACGCGCGAGGATGAGCAGGGGCGTTTCAAAGCGCTCGTGCTCGAGGTCCCTTCGAAGGCGTTCTACGAGGAACTCGTACGCACCTATGAGACCTACTCGTCCGAGCCCAGAATGAGATCCTCTCTCCTCAGGGGCTCGAGATCTACCTTACCCCCGCCCAGACGGCTCAGCCTACCCCTCAGCCTAAGCTGGCGCGCACGCAAGACTATACGTCACACCTCAGTGCCGACCTCCGCTTCGAGACTTTCTACGAGAGTGCATGTAACCGTGAGGCCCTGCGCATCGCCGAAGCTACGGCCGCACGCCCTGGGCAGGCTCCGCTGAACTTCATCTTCATCTATGGCCCCAGTGGCGTAGGGAAGACCCACCTCTCGCAGGCCATTGGGCAGCGCGCCATGGAGCTCCACCCCACGATGCGCGTCTGCTACGTGTCGAGCTCGAAGTTTGAAGCGCAGTTCGTCCGTGACAGTCTGATGCGCGGTCCCGAGCGTGGTATGTTCGTAGACTTCTACCAGCAGATGGATATGCTCATCATCGACGATATCCAGGGGCTCATCGGTAAGACCAAGACGCAGCAGGCGTTCTTCGATATCTTCAATCACCTCTACCTCCTCGGCAAGCAGATCATCGTCACCTGTGACGTCCCACCCGTGGACCTCAAGGGTATGGAGACGCGTATCATGACGCGTATCCAGAGCGCGATGATGCTACGCATTGATCGCCCCGACCTGGAGCTTCGCCGCAAGATCCTCCAGCGTCGTGTCGCCGACAGCGGCGTCGAGCTCGGAGAAGAGTGCGTGGAGTTCATCGCCGAGAGCATGCAGGACAACGTCCGCCAGCTCGAGGGGGCTATCCGTACGATCATCACCCACTCGCAGTTCTCTGACCATGGTGCCGTAGACCTCGAGGCCACGCGCCGTATCGTCGGAGGCACCGTCTCCATCGAGCGCCGTGAGGTGACGCCCGAGTCCATCCTCGATACTGTCTGCACAGTCTTTGGCGTTGAGAAGGCACAGCTCCGCACACCCTCACGTAAGGCCATCCTTGCCCTGCCCCGCCAGGTCACGATGTACCTCGTGAAGAAGCACACCAACGCATCCTACAATACGATTGCCCAGCTGCTGAACCGCAACGACCACACGACGATCATGCACGGCTGCAAGGCCATCGAAGGTCGCCTCTCCCTCGAACCCGCTCTCAAGGAGCGCATCGAGCAGGTCGAAGCTACCCTCTTCGCTTAAAGCACACACCTATATAAAGCAGCGGCCCCCACCTCAATCGTGAGGTGGGGGCCGCTGCTTTTAGTTGCTGCTACGAGCGTCCGTCTTACTTCAGCACATGATAGCCGATGAGATCCTGGAGCTTGACGACAAGCCAAGCGATCCCGAGGCTGATGAAGAAGACGATGAAAGCACCTCCGTATTCGTAGATCTCGCTGAGAAGTGGGCTATGGGCATTCAGCGCCTTCCATCCGATGATCACAGCGATATGGAAGTAGTAGATATTCCCCGAATACTTCTCTCCAATGGTCTCGAGCCACGTCCCCTGCCCAAGGCCCTTATAGGAGAGCATCAGCATGAACGCAGCGAACGGCATGGGGAAGAGATCTATTATGCTAGCAGCATAAGTATAACCACTCAGCCACCATGTCAGTAGATATTCAAGTCCCATAAGAGAGAGGATTGCAAAGTATAAATTAATCCAGAGATACTTACTCAGCAAGCGAGCTTCGTTGGCTCTCACCCAGTAGCCCATCGCAAGGAAGGGCACCGCACGAGTCAGGAAGTTAAACACAAAGGCCGACTCTGGCTTCCCAAAGAGTAGCATGCGGTAGGGACCAATGAATATCCAGGGTAGGATCAAGAGGAAGAGAAAAGACACCCAGCGCCCCTTCGTCGCTCGGAGATATCCCCCCAAGAATATCAGCCCAAAGAGCATAGCGGTCAAATACCACAAATGCCCCGTGACATAGTTATTGAACCCCAAGAAAGCCCACTGGAAATATCGCCAATACTCACTCGTGATAGAGCCAATATTGGGAGGATAAATCAGAGTATAGAAAGTCTGTAAGATCACAATGATGGGAATCACCTTCTTCACAGACCTCCAAATACGTGACTGTACCTTCCCAAGATCCTCCGAATAGAGGAAATATCCCGTGATAGAGAAGAACAACTCGACCGCAAATCCGGGTATACGTAACCAAGGAAGTAACAGGGGAGAATGGCATGTGACCACAATAAAAGCTAAGAGGGCCTTCAATACGTAGATTGAAGAGACAGACTTAGGCTTTGCACCTTCTGTCGGGATGGAAGTTAAAATCTGATTCATACAACAAATTCACTAATTAGATCTACGTTAGAAGAGCCTCCTGATGAGTGATGAGCTCTGCTCAATGAGCATCGCAATAAGCAGGCTGATAAAGAACACCACGAAGGCACCTGCATAGTCGTAAATCTGATTAAGCAATGGGCTATGTGGATTAAGAGCCTTCCATCCGATAATCACAGCCATATGGTAGTAGTAAATATTCCCCGAATACTTCTCTCCGATGGTCTCGAGCCACGTACCCTGTCCAAGCTCCTTATATGAGAGGATAAGCATGAAGAAGGCAAATCTCAGAGGGAAGATATCAATGAAACCACCTTCTGTATTCCCCGCAGAAAGCAAATGTACCAATAGGTGCTCCGAACAAGATAACACCAAGAGGAAGAAGTAAATATTCAACCACTTACGCTGGAGAAGCACAGACTCATTGGCACGTATCCAATAGCCCATCGCGAGGAAAGGCAAGGCACGACTAATAAAGTTGAATAAGTAGATCGAATCTCCCTTCCCATCAATAAAATAGCGGTAATCTCCCAAGATCATCCAGCCCAGCACACACAGGAAGAGCCAGGGGACGTACTTACCCTTGGTGCATCGCACAAATAGGGAGAAGGTAATCAGCGAGTAAAGTAGAGAGGTCAGATACCACAAGTGCACTGCATCAAAGTTCGCAACCCCCATAAAGACCCAGTTAAAGAGCACGATAGGCGACCTCCAGTCCGGCGGTGCCAATGGGAGATACAAGAGCTGCAGGAAGATCATGATGGGGATGACCTTCTTGATCGACTTCCAGATACGTGACTGCACCTTCCCGAGATCCTCCGAATAGAGGAAGTAACCCGTGATAGCGAAGAAGAGCTCAGTCGTCAGCCCAGGGATCTCCAGCCAAGGGAGTAGGATGGGAGCATGACACGTGACGACGAAGAATGCCAGCAAGGCCTTCAGTACGTAGAGCGAGGAGACAGACGCTCGAGCGGTAGCAGGCTGTCTTTCGGTCGATAGGGAAGACATAGTGATAGCTAAAGTTTAAAGGGGTAGGGAGGAGGATCTAGCGGCGGGAGGGGGTGCAGATACCGCAACTACCACCGCCCTTGGCGCAGTGCTTGCAGTAACGGCAGTTCTTACAAGCGGTACAGTACTTCTTGCCTGTGCAGCGACCGCCTTCGGTAGCATGCGAAGAGGTGCAGGAAAGCGCTGAAGCAGTAAGAAGGCAGAAGGTAAGTAGAGGTAGGAGTAATCGACGCTTCATAGCGAGAGATAGATGATTAGGCGATATAGCCCCGAGATGCGTAGCTATAATGGGGTGCGGGGAAAGCTATATAGGTCACAGGGCGAACCTATATAGGTCGCTGCTCGGACCACTACTGGTCCATCCTCGGAGCAGTAGTGGTCCGAGCAGCGAGCAGTAGTGGTTCGCACCACTATGTCGTAGTGATCTCAGAAGCGCCACACGAATGGAGCTACCAAAGAGGAGCGGCGGAAAGGCTTCGGGAAAAGTGAAGAAGGAGACTATACCACGGGATGGTGGTACAGTCTCCTTCCTTTGGGTTGGATAGCTAAGTGCTTACCAGCTGGCCTTCTTCACCCCAGGGATGAGACCGGCAGAAGCCATCTCACGGAACTGGATACGAGAGATGCCGAACTGGCGCATGTAGCCCTTGGGACGACCCGTCATGCTGCAGCGGTTGTGCAGACGTACGGGAGAAGCGTTCTTAGGCAGAGCCTGAAGTGCTTCGTAGTTCCCTTCGGCCTTGAGCTGAGCACGCTTGGCAGCATACTTAGCGACGAGCTTTGCACGCTTTACTTCGCGTGCCTTCATTGATTCCTTTGCCATAGTATTTAGTTGCCTTTCTTAGCGTTCTTGAATGGGAGGCCGAACTCCTTGAGGAGTGCGTAACCTTCTTCGTCAGTCTGAGCCGAGGTAACGAACGTGATGTTCATACCGAGGATCTTGGTGATGCCGTCGAGGTTGATCTCAGGGAAGATGATCTGCTCGCTGATACCGAGGGTATAGTTACCACGGCCATCGAACTTGCTTTCGATCCCCTTGAAGTCACGGATACGGGGCAGCGCGATACGGATCAGACGCTCGAGGAACTCGTACATCTGCTCGCGGCGCAGGGTAACCATAACACCGATAGGCATCTTCTTACGAAGCTTGAAGTTAGAGATGTCCTTCTTCGAAACCGTAGCAACAGCCTTCTGACCGGTGATGGCAGAGAGTTCTGCGATAGCTACGTCGATGATCTTCTTATCAGCCGTAGCCATACCGAGGCCCTGGTTGATGACGATCTTCTTCAGGACGGGCACCTGCATGCGAGACTGATAACCGAACTGCTCGATGAGGGCGGGAACGATGCGTTCCTTATATTCGTTCTTAAGACTTGCAGTATTGCTCATTACTTAATCTCCTCTCCTGACTTTTTTTGGAATAACGTACGAGCTTCCCTTCGTCGTTGAGACGACGACCGATACGCGTAGCCTTACCCGTCTTAGGATCGACGAGGTTGAGCTTAGCGATATGGATAGGAGCTTCCTTCTTCTCGATCCCTCCCTGAGGGTTCTTTGCGCTGGGCTTAGCGTGCTTAGCGACGATGGCTACGCCTTCGACGATAGCGCGCTGCTTGTCGACAAGGACTTCAAGCACACGGCCCGTCTTCCCCTTATCTACACCGCTGAGGACGACGACCTGGTCGCCCTTCTTGATATGTAACTTACTCATTTCTTCTTTCGTCTTTAAGGGTTAGAGGACTTCAGGCGCGAGAGAAACGATCTTCATATTCACGGCACGCAGCTCACGAGCTACAGGGCCGAAGATACGGCTACCACGCATATCGCCAGCAGCATTGAGCAGGACGCAAGCGTTGTCATCGAAGCGGATGTAGGAGCCGTCGGGACGACGAACTTCCTTCTTCGTGCGGACGATGATTGCCTTCGATACGACACCCTTCTTCAGGTCAGAAGAGGGGATAACGCTCTTGACAGCAACGACGATGATATCACCGACAGAGGCATAGCGACGGCGCGTACCGCCGAGGACACGGATACAGAGGGCTTCCTTTGCACCGCTATTGTCTGCTACTACGAGTCTTGATTCTTGCTGGATCATATACTACTTAGCTCTTTCGATAATATTGACTAATCTCCATCTCTTGGTACGGCTCAAAGGGCGAGTCTCCATGATACGGACCGTATCACCGATGTTGCACTCGTTCTTCTCGTCGTGAGCATGGTACTTCTTCGTCTTGTTGACGAACTTACCATAGATAGGGTGCTTTTCCTTCCACTTGACAGCGACCGTAATGGTCTTGTCCATCTTATTGGAAGAAACGACGCCTACACGTTCTTTTTCTTAATCTTCTCTGTTCCATCGGGAGGACACATTAATTGTTGTTGAGTTCGCGCTCACGAAGGATGGTCTTCATCTGAGCGATCGTGCGGCGCATGCGGCGGATCTCAGCAGGGTTGTCTGCGGGGGTCACGGCATGGTCGATGCACTTCTTGTTGTAAGCTGCCTCTTCGGCTACTACACGCTCCTGTAGCTCAGGCGTAGTGAGCGCCTTGATCTCTGCTAATTTCATCTCTTCTATTACAGGTTAGTGTTAGACATATCGTAGTCGCGGCGGACGACGAACTTCGTCGTCACGGGGAGCTTCTGTGCAGCCAGGCGGAGAGCTTCCTTAGCGATCTCGAAGGATACCCCTTCGATTTCGAAGAGCATACGGCCTGGAGTTACGTTAGCCACGAAGCCTTCGGGCGAACCCTTACCCTTACCCATTCGGACGTCGGCAGGGCTTCTTGGTGATAGGCTTATCGGGGAAGATACGTACCCATACCTGACCCTGACGCTGCATATAGCGAGTCACAGCGATACGAGCGGCCTCGATCTGACGACCGGTGATCCAGCGCGTACCCAGAGACTTGATCCCGAAAGAACCGAAGGCGAGCTGGTTGCCACGCTGGGCGTTACCCTTAGCGCGACCCTTCTGGACTCTTCTAAACTTAGTTTTCTTAGGTTGTAACATTGCTGTCTTCTGTTCTTATACGTTAGCGATTACCCCCACGTCTGCCACCACGAGCATCACGACGGCCATCACGACGTTCGCGACCGCCTTCACGGCGACCACCATGTCCTGGCTGAGGGTTGGTGAACGAAGGAGCGAGGTCACGCTTGCCGTAGACTTCACCCTTGCAGATCCACACCTTGATACCAAGGATACCGACCTTCGTCAGAGCTTCAGCCTGAGCATAGTCGATGTCTGCACGAAGCGTGTGCAGAGGCGTACGGCCTTCCTTGTACATCTCGGAGCGAGCGATTTCTGCACCGTTCAGACGACCAGAGATCTGTACCTTGATCCCTTCTGCCCCCACCACGCATAGCAGCGCCAATGGCACCCTTGACTGCGCGACGGTAAGCGATCTTCCCTTCGAGCTGACGAGCGATGTTGTCAGCGACAATCGCAGCATCGATATCTGGACGACGAACTTCAAAGATGTTGATCTGAACATCCTTGTTGGTGATCTTCTTGAGCTCTTCCTTGAGCGTGTCTACATCCTGACCGCCCTTACCGATCACGATACCGGGGCGAGCCGTGCAGATCGTGATGGTGACGTGCTTGAGAGCACGCTCGATGACGATACGAGAGACACTTGCCTTAGCCAGACGGACGCTCAGGTAGCGACGCAGACGGCTATCTTCAAGAAGCTTGTCACCGTACTTACGACCGCCATACCAGTTGGAATCCCATCCACGGATGTATCCCAAACGATTGCTTATAGGATTAATCTTTTTGTCCCATCTGGTTTAGTTCTCTTTATTGGTTATTGAATCGACAAAGATCGTGACGTGGTTCGAACGCTTACGGATACGATAGCCACGACCCTGAGGGGCGGGGCGCATACGCTTGAGCGTAGCAGCACCATCGACGAAGATGCGGGAGATATAGAGCTCACCGTCTTCGGCCTTGCGTCCGTTCTTCTCTTCCCAGTTAGCGATAGCTGAGCGGAGGAGCTTCTCCACGCGAGCAGCGGCTTCCTTGTTAGAGAACTTGAGTACCCCAAGAGCACGACCTACTTCCATGCCACGCACGAGGTCAGCTACGAGGCGCATCTTACGAGGCGACGTAGGGACGTTGCGGAGCGCAGCGAAGTACGTAGACTTCAGGGCTTGCTTTCTTTCTTCGGCTGATATTTTCTTTCTTGCACCCATTGTTTCTTTTCTTACTTAAAGGTCTGAATTACTTCCAGCCGAATTACTTCTTCTTATTACCGCCGTGACCACGGAAGGTGCGCGTGGGAGAGAATTCTCCGAGCTTGTGACCTACCATGTTTTTCGGTGATGAAGACGGGGATGAACTTATTCCCGTTGTGTACGGCAATCGTATGACCGACGAAGTCAGGGCTGATCATCGAGGCGCGAGCCCAAGTCTTGATGACGACCTTCTTGCCGGATTCATTCATCGCCAAGACCTTCTTCTCGAGCTTCAGGTTGATATATGGACCTTTCTTTAATGAACGACTCATAATTCTTTTTTTGATTAATCAGTTACTTCTTACGTCTCTCGATGATGTACTTAGACGAGTGCTTCTTAGGAGCACGAGTCTTGAGACCCTTAGCGTAGAGACCCGTACGTGAGCGTGGGTGACCACCAGAAGCGCGGCCTTCACCACCACCCATTGGGTGATCGACAGGGTTCATGACGACACCACGGTTGTGAGGACGACGGCCGAGCCAGCGGCTACGACCGGCCTTACCGGAGCGCTCGAGAGCGTGGTCGGAGTTGCCTACGGCACCGATGGTAGCCTTACAAGCGGAGAGGATACGGCGCGTCTCGCCCGAAGGCATCTTGATGACGGCGTAGAGACCTTCGCGAAGTAAGCTGAGCGAAGACGCCAGCAGAGCGGACCATCTTAGCGCCCTGACCTGGACGAAGCTCGATGTTGTGAATGATCGTACCGACAGGGATGTTAGCCAGTGGGAGGCTGTTCCCTACCTCAGGAGCAGCTTCTGCACCTGACATCACTTTCTGACCTACCTGCAGGCCGTTGGGAGCGAGGATATAAGCCTTCGCACCATCAGCGTAGTACAGCAGAGCGATGCGAGCCGTACGATTGGGATCGTACTCGATGCTCTTGACCGTAGCAGGGATACCGTCCTTATTTCTCTTGAAGTCGATGAGACGAAGCTTCTGCTTGTGACCACCACCGATGTAGCGCATGGTCATCTTACCGGTGTTGTTACGACCACCGGACTTCTTCTTACCTACGACAAGGGACTTCTCTGGTGCGCTGGCAGTGATGTTATCGAACGCACCAATAACCTTATGTCTTTGCCCCGGCGTTGTGGGCTTGAGTTTACGTATTGCCATTGTTGAACTTAGATGTTAGCGTAAAAGTCGATGGTCTGACCCTTCTCGAGTGTAACGACAGCCTTCTTAAACGCAGCGACCTTGCCGCGGATGAGTCCACTCTTCGTATAGCGAGCCTTGCGCTTACCGCTATAATTCACGGTGTTTACACTCTCGACCTTTACATTGTACAGCGCCTCGATGGCCTTCTTGATCTCGATCTTGTTGGCATCAGGAGAGACACGGAAGACGTAGCGTTCAGCAGTCTTCTCTGTCAGGGCAGTTGTCTTCTCGGTGATAACCGGCTTGATGATAATTCCCATGATTCGTTTCTCCTATTGATTATGCCTTAAACTGTTCGTTGATCACAGCAACAGCAGCCTCGGTGAGGATGAGCTTCTTGCAGTCGAGCACCGAGTAGGTGTTCAGCTGGAAGGCGTTCATCACGCGAGCAGTGCGGAGGTTGCGTGAAGAGAGGACGAGGTTGTCCGAGAGAGCTTCGACGACGAAGAGGGCCTTCTTGTCAGCGACCTGAAGAGCCTTCGACAGAGCGACGAAGTCCTTAGTCTTGGGGGCAGCGAGCTCGAAGTTTTTCGACTACGACGATCTCCTGCTTCTGAGCCTTGTAGGGTCAGAGCCGAGCGGCGAGCCAGAGCCTTTACCTTCTTGTTGAGCTTGAAGCCATAGTCACGTGGGGTAGGCCCAAAGACACGACCACCACCGACGAGTACAGGAGAGTTGATATCCCCACGGCGAGCACCGCCACCGCCCTTCTGGCGGATGAGCTTGCGGGTACTACCCGAGATTTCGCTACGCTCCTTAGACTTGTGCGTACCCTGGCGCTGGTTGGCCAAAAAAATTGCTTTTACGTCTAAGTAGATGGCGTGGTCGTTAGGCTCGATAGCGAAGATAGCATCATCGAGCGTGATCTTACGACCGGTATCTTCTCCCTTGATGTTATATACACTCAGTTCCATTTACTTTTCGATTACAACGATTGAACCTTTAGCACCTGGCACGCTACCCTTGATGAGAAGGAGGTTGTGCTCGGGCATTACCTTGATCACTTCGAGGTTCTGAACGGTTACACGCTCATTACCCGTCTGCCCCGCCATACGCGTACCCTTGAAGACCTTAGCAGGATACGAACACGCACCTACAGACCCGGGAGCACGAAGACGGTTGTGCTGACCGTGCGTAGCCTGACCGACACCGCCGAAGCCGTGACGCTTGACTACACCCTGGAATCCCTTACCCTTGGAGGTACCGACGACGTCGACGAATACCGCCCCTTCGAAGAAATTCACGTCGATCACATCACCCAGATTGTACTGGCTGCAATCGAACCCCTTGAACTCGGCCAAGTGTCGCTTGGGAGCAACGCCAGCCTTCTGGAAGTGACCCTGAAGAGGCTTGGACGTGTGCTTTTCCTTAGCATCAACGAACCCAAGCTGAAGTGCTTCATAGCCATCCTTTTCCAGAGACTTGATCTGCGTCACCACGCAAGGACCTACTTCAATAACAGTGCATGGGATGTTCTTCCCCTCGGCACTGAACACGGATGTCATTCCGATTTTTCTTTCCTAATAAACCTGGCATTTCAGTTTCGTATTAATAATCACACCTTGATTTCTACTTCTACACCGCTGGGGAGCTCGAGCTTCATGAGAGCATCGATCGTCTCAGCCGTGGAGTTGTAGATGTCGATGAGTCGCTTGTAGGAGCTAAGCTCGAACTGCTCGCGGCTCTTCTTGTTGACGAAGGTCGAGCGGTTCACCGTGAAGATACGCTTGTGCGTGGGCAGGGGAATTGGTCCGCTGACTACAGCACCAGAGGCCTTGACGGTCTTGACGATCTTCTCTGCGGACTTGTCGAGCAGAGTGTGATCGTACGACTTCAACTTAATTCTAATCTTTTGGCTCATATCTCTGTTATAGTACTATTTACTTGATGAGATCTACACGGCCGCCTACTTCCTCGAGGACCTGGCGAGCGATAGAAGAGGATACTGCTTCGTAGTGAGAGAAGGTCATTGACGAGGTAGCACGACCTGAAGTGATCGTACGGAGGCTCGTCACGTAACCGAACATCTCTGCCAGAGGCACCTTAGCCTTCACAAGGCGTGCACCCGAAGGAGTGCTGTCCATACCTTCTACCTGACCGCGACGCTTGTTGAGGTCACCGATCACGTCACCCATGCTTTCTTCAGGCGTATCGACTTCGAGCTTCATGATAGGCTCGAGGAGAACGGGACCTGCCTGAGCAGCAGCATTCTTGAATGCCTGGATAGCACAGATCTCGAAGGAGAGCTGGTCAGAGTCCACGGGGTGGAACGAACCGTCAAGGAGCGTCACCTTCAGCTTATCCAGCGCATAGCCTGCGAGGACACCGTTGGTCATAGCCTTCTGGAAGCCCTTCTGTACAGAGGGGATGAATTCCTTAGGCACGTTACCGCCCTTGACTTCGTCTACGAACTGCAGATCGCCTTCGAAGCCTTCGTCGGCGGGCTCTACACGGACGATGATGTCAGCGAACTTACCGCGACCACCCGTCTGCTTCTTGTAGACTTCACGGAGCTCAACGGGCTTCGTGATAGCTTCCTTATAAGATACCTGGGGCTTACCCTGGTTAGCTTCGACCTTGAATTCGCGCTTCAGACGGTCGATAATGATCTCCAGGTGGAGCTCACCCATACCGCTGATGACGGTCTGACCGGTCTCTTCGTTGGTCTGCACACGGAAGGTGGGGTCTTCTTCGGCGAGCTTAGCCAGACCGACACCCATCTTGTCCATATCCTTCTGCGTCTTAGGCTCGACAGCGATACCGATAACGGGCTCGGGGAAGTCGATAGACTCGAGGATGATAGGAGCATCTTCGGCGCAGAGCGTGTCACCCGTACGGATATCCTTGAAGCCTACACCAGCACCGATGTCACCACAGCCGATGACTTCCATGGGGTTCTGCTTGTTGGAGTGCATCTGGAAGAGGCGTGAGATACGCTCCTTCTTGCCCGAGCGGGAGTTGTAGACGTAGGAGCCTGCAGGCAGCTCACCAGCGTACACGCGGAAGAAGCAGAGACGACCTACATAGGGGTCCGTAGCGATCTTGAACGCCAGAGCCGTCAGAGGCGAGCTGGGGTCTACCTTACGGATGATTTCCTTTTCAGGGTCATCGGGGTCGGTACCGATGACTTCAGGGGTATCCATAGGCTGGGCAGGTAAGCTGCGACAGCGTCGAGGAGGGTCTGGACACCCTTGTTCTTGAATGAAGAACCGCAGAGCATGGGGTTGATCTTCATCGCGAGCGTACCCTTACGCAGGGCAGCGCGGATCTCGTCTTCGGTGATCGTAGAGGGATCGTCGAAGTACTTCTCCATAAGGACGTCATCGCAGTCAGCGAGCGTCTCGAGCATCTTATCACGCCATTCTTCGGCTTCAGCCTGCAGCTCAGCAGGGATATCGATCGTGTCGTAGTGAGCACCCATCGTCTCGTCATCCCATACAAGAGCCTTCATCGTGACGAGGTCAACGACACCGCGGAAAGTTTCTTCCTGACCGACGGGGATCTGAATGGGGCAAGGGGTAGCACCGAGGATGGTCTTGATCTGACGTACTACTTCAAAGAAGTTAGCACCGGAGCGGTCCATCTTGTTGACGTAGCACACGCGGGGGTACGCGGTACTTGTCAGCCTGACGCCATACGGTCTCACTCTGGGGCTGTACACCGCCGACAGCACAGAACGTAGCGACAGCACCATCGAGGATACGGAGCGAGCGCTCTACTTCGACGGTGAAGTCAACGTGCCCTGGGGTGTCGATGAGGTTGATCTTGTACTTGGTGTTGTCGTAGTTCCAGAAGGTAGTCGTAGCAGCGGAGGTAATCGTGATACCACGCTCCTGCTCCTGCTCCATCCAGTCCATCGTAGCACCACCATCGTGTACTTCACCGATCTTGTGGGTCAGACCCGTATAAAAGAGGATACGCTCAGACGTAGTCGTCTTACCGGCATCGATGTGGGCCATGATGCCGATGTTTCTCGTGAGCTCTAAGTGTTTGTTGTCAGCCATTGTCTTTTGCTATTCTTAGAATCGGAAGTGAGCAAATGCGCGGTTGGCTTCTGCCATACGGTGCATATCTTCCTTGCGCTTGAAGGCGGCACCTTGGCTATTGAATGCATCCACGATCTCTGCAGCAAGCTTATCTGCCATGGTCTTACCACCACGCTTGCGAGCAAAGAGGATGAGATTCTTCATGGAGATAGATTCCTTACGCTCGGCGCGGATTTCGGTAGGCACCTGGAAGGTAGCACCACCGATACGGCGGCTCTTGACTTCTACCTGAGGAGTGATGTTGTCGAGGGCAGCCTTCCAGATCTCCAGGGCAGACTTGTCTTCCTGCTGGATCTTCTTGCCTACAATCTCGAGCGCGGTGTAGAAGATATCGAAGGCGATGCTCTTCTTACCGTCGTACATCAGGTGATTAACGAACTTCGTCACCTTAACGTCACCAAATACGGGATCAGGGAGTACCTGTCTCTTTGGGTTTAGCTTTTCTCATTGCTTAATGTAAATTGCGTTTCTGTCGATTGGTTGTGCTGTGATCTTACTTCAACGCTCCCGCTGGAGCATTTACTCAACCTTGATAGCCTATCCAACGAACTCAAGAAACTTGGTTCTATTGACTCTTAGCTTGGCGGCCCTATACATTATATATATGTGGCGGGCTCGCCAGGTGAGAGCTACACGAGCTCTCGGGGGTTAGGATTTTTCGCCGGAGGAAGAATTACTTCTTACCCTTTGCTGGAGCAGCTGCCTGACCGGGCTTAGGACGCTTAGCACCATACTTGGAGCGACGCTGCAGACGGCCATTGACACCAGCTGTATCGAGCGAGCCACGTACGATGTGATAACGTACCCCTGGGAGGTCCTTTACACGACCACCACGTACCAGCACGATGCTGTGCTCCTGCAGGTTGTGACCTTCACCTGGGATGTAGGCATTGACTTCCTTACCATTCGTCAGGCGGACACGAGCGACCTTACGCATCGCAGAGTTTGGCTTCTTAGGGGTCGTCGTGTACACACGCACACAGACGCCTCGGCGTTGGGGGCAGGAGTCCAGAGCAGGGCTCTTACCCTTCTCGACGAGTGACTCACGTCCCTTTCTAACCAATTGTTGAATAGTTGGCATTTCGTTTCTACTTATGTTTGAATAACTTATCTACTCTTTAGTAGTCGCAGTACACACCACAGGCATATACCACGGGTGCACAAAGGTACACATAATCTGCGAATATACAATACTATACAATTGATTTGTGACGGAAGCCCGCAGAGATATGCAGCTATACCTTGAGTAGAAAAGGCCGAGGGACCTCAGGTAAATTCACCTGAAGCCCCTCGTAGAGGAAGCGAAGACCAGCGGAGGTCTTCAGCTATGACCAGCTTATATTTAGCGGAGCGTACCGTCCTGAGCAGCCTTCACCATCGCCTTGCTGGGGAGGATGTAGACTTCGACGCGGCGGTTTTCGCGACGACCAGCAGCGGTAGAGTTGTCAGCGACAGGCTCGTAGCTACCCTTACCCTCGACCTTCATACGCGAAGAAGAGACACCCTGACCAGCGAGGAAAGAGCGGACGCTTGCAGCACGGTTGTAGGAGAGGGGGTTGTTCACGCGGTCCGTACCCGTGTTGTCGGTGTGACCGATGATCATCAGGTCCGTATCGCTGTGCTCAGAGAGGTTAGCAGCGAACTTACGCAGGGTAGCCTGTGACGAAGGGCTCAGTGAAGCCGAACCCGTAGCGAAGAGGATACCGCTATCGAAGGTGACGCGGATAGCCTGACCATCGTTGACCGACTCGATCTTAGCATCCTTGACGTCGCGTTCCAGTTCCTTCTTCTGCTTGTCCATCTTCTTACCGATGAGCGTACCAGCCGTACCACCTACGACACCGCCGATGACAGCACCGACAGCGGTGTTACCGAGTACGCGACCGATACCAGCACCGATAGCAGCACCACCAGCGGCACCGATACCAGCACCCTTGACAGCGTTGCTTGCACCACAGCTTGAGAGGACGAGTGCGCCAGCCAGGAAGGCTGCCGCAAGAGATTGCTTCTTCATAATTATATACTACTTATTAATTTAATTCTGTTTCTCTGACCGACACCTAAGCTCTTAGCCTTGAGCAGCGCGGGCATTGAAATACTTCATAAACTGAATTCGTTCGAAAAGACTTGGGTCAGCCACTGCGCCGTAGCTCAGACGACCACGCAGCTCCGAGAGGCTCTGATAGCCGTGCTCGATCATCCAGTGGCGAAGACCCTTCAGCGCCTCTGCGATAGCAGTGGCACCCTGCTTATAGACCGCCGTACACATCTGCGCCGTATCGGCACCTGCCAGCAGCACCTTGGTCAGCTCCTCCCAAGTGTAGATCCCCGTCGAAGCAGAGATACCCACGTTGGGGACACAGCCACGGATCAGCCCCGTGAAGCGGAGCGTCTCGGTGAAATCACCCTCATGAGAGAAGACCTCACCGCCGATGAGTTGCTCGCGATTCAGGTCGATGTCGATCTGATAGGAGCGATTGAAGAGCGTCACAGCTGCAGCACCTGCAGCACGGAGCTTATCGATGAGCATAGGCAGGTTCGTGTGATAGCGCGAGAGCTTCACGATAATAGGAAGCCCCTTACCCGCGAGTGCCGTGACGATGGAGACATAGTAAGCTTCGATCTTAGCCGGATCTGCGAAGAGCTCCGTCTCGAGGCGCATCACATTGACCTCCAGGGCATCTGCCCCTGCATCGCGAAGACGCTCTGCAAATTCGACCCAGCTACCGGCCTCGGTGCAGTTGATGCTGGCGATGACTGGCACAGTGAGCTTAGCCTTTGCCTCGAGCACGACACCTATATAGTCTTCGATAGCCTCACTCCGCACGTAGGAGGAGATGTAGTCGTTAGCCTCGGGGTAGTCATTCTTAGCGACGAGGTGCCCTGTCTGCATCAAGATCTGCTCTTCGAAGAGCGACTTGAGGATGACAGCACCCACGCCAGCCTCTACCAAGGCGCATGTACGATCCACGTTGCGGGTAAGCCCAGAGCTCCCAAGGATAAGGGGGCTCTGCAGTGTGAGCCCAGCAAACGAAGTGCTTAAATCGACCATCATAGCAAGTCCGAATTGTGAACAAATATGAACATAGCATCCAAGCAAAGGTAAGATTATTTCACAAATAAGCGTATACCTTCGTCATATCGGCAGTACATTCTCCAAAAATCGCGTGCCACAAGCTCCAGTAAAACGCACCACTCCCCCACCTTCGTACCCACCTCACCAAACTACATACCATATATACCCCCACACATATGCGCGCAAGGCAAGCCACACGCTTGGGGGAAACCTCCCCACCCCACCACCGCTCATCGACAAAAGCTCGGGAGAAAAACTTCAGCTTCCGAGGAAGAAAAACACGGCCCTCGTAGAGCAAAACCTTCGTCCACGTACGCAGTCTTTAAATCCTCACACGGCATCCCACAAATCCTCGTACGTAGATTTTTAGAGCCACGCACGTAGATTTATTTAAATCCGCACTCCTCCACAACTCATTTCTTTAGATTGGCGTAATTCTTCCTCCGCCACACAAAAATTCCCCTCCACAGAAAGACGCCCTATCCCGTGGGAGGATTAAACCTTTACTCGACAGGAACCACTAACATATATAGGGCGAATTTTCAAGCGATTACATCATAGAGAGGCCGCCCTACATCCGAATAAAAAAAGCCTCCCTTGGAGAGCCATAGGAGGACGACAATGAGAATTATAGGAAATACATCCTTAAAATCAGCGAAACAAAGTCACGCAAAAAGCGAACATATTGCCGATAGACGTGTTATTATTTCGGGTAAAAATGGTAACTTCGCACAACCACACCGCGCATATTTTAAATTGTATTAATTATTATGACTTCAAAAGAAAAAAACTCACACCTCACCCGTGTAGGGATATTCTATGACGGCAATTACTTCTGGCACGTCAGTACGTTCTACTACCAGTACCACGAACGCAAAAGTCGCCTGAGCGTTGGAGGCCTACACCGCTTCCTCAAGTATCAAATTGCCCAACTCGAAGGGACCTCCCCCGAACTGTGCAAGATCGTTGATGCGCATTACTTCCGTGGACGCCTGTCTGCAGCCGAGGCAGCAAAGGCCTCGGGAGATGTACTCTTCTACGAGCGCCTCTTTGATGACGTGCTGAATTCGGAGGGTGTGATGATGCATCACCTACCTCTCTCGCGTACGGGCAAGGGCAATAAGAAGAAGGAGAAGGGCGTCGATGTGCTCTTTGCCCTCGAAGCTTACGAACGTGCATTGCAGAATCAGTTCGACGTCGTCGTGCTCATCGCCGCCGATGGTGACTACATCCCCTTGGTACGCAAGCTCCACGCCCTCGGGACCCGCGTGATGGTCCTCGGTTGGGATCTTGAGCACGAAGGTGACAGCCGCAGAGACAACACCACGACCTACACGTCGTACGAACTCCTCGAGGAAGCCACCTACCCCGTGATGATGAATGAGCTCATCGACAGCCGCGCCTTCCGTAGCGACCCCATCGTCAATGGCCTCTTCGTCAACAAGGGCCAGAGCGAGGAGCGCAATCGTGAGATCAAGGGGCGTCCCTACCAAGCCCCACAGGCTCGCACGCGCCCCATCGATCCCGCAGCGGTGAAGAACGCCAGCGAGGAGCCCACAGCCCTCTCAGTCGAAGAGTCGGCCTCTACGGAGGGCGCCGATGCAGTACAGCTCGCCACAGGCCTGAGCCCGAGATCACGCTGAGCGTGCAGGACTCCCTCACCTCGCCTGAGGTGAAGGTCATCGGGCACATCGACCTGCCTGGCGACAAGCCCGCTCGCCCCTTGGGAGAAGAGCTCCATGACGGCCTCGTCCGTGGGCAGATCAACACCCTCAAGTCGGGCTTCGGCTTCATCGACGTGGGCACGAAGGAGAATGCCTTCTTCCACTACAAGAGCCTCAACGGCATCAACTTCAACGACCTCCTCGTCGGGGACATCGTCGAAGTACGCCTCGGCCGCAGTGAGAAGGACCAACTCGTCGCCTCGGATGTAGCCCTCATCGAAGAGTAGTCGCGGGGCGCAGCTCCGCCATTCCTAAAATATTTAAGCATCACTCCACGGTAGGATACCTGCCGTGGAGCGATGCTTTTTACCTTTACCCCGCGACACACACACACCCTACCCCGCTCACAGCGTGCATATTAAGCATACAGCATACGCGCGCACGTGTGTAGTCTCGTTTGCACTTTTGTCCGTGATTACATACATTTGTTTCAGTGAATAGAATGGCTCGGAAGCCACACTCCCTGCGCCTTATGCAGATGCACGCGACAGGGGGAGCCGCCGAGGAATTTGGGTCGATAACTACGACCCCTCACCCATCAAGACTTCACCACATGAACGGAACTATTAACGGGACGGAGCAGCGCCCGGGGATCGTCACAGCTATATCCCCCGACATCGTGACCGTCCAGATCCAGCAGCAGAGCGCCTGCAGCGGCTGCCACGCACGCGACCTGTGCGTGAGCTCGGAGCGCCGTGAGCATCTGCTCCAGCTGAAGACTACGGACAGCACTTCTCTATCGGAGAGCAGGTCCTCGTCGTGGCCCGCCGGAGCGTAGGACGCCTGGCAGTCCTCCTGGCCTTCGTCCTGCCCCTCCTCCTCCTCGTCCTTACACTGAGTATCGCACAGACGCTCCTCGCCCTTAGCGAGGCTACGGCTGTGCTTGTCGCTATCAGCCTACTCAGCCTCTACTATCTCGTGCTCTATACCCAGCGCCGCCACCTCGAGGGGCGCCTCGTCCTCATGGTAGAGCCCGTCACCCCGCACCACGAATAGCACCCTACCCCTATGTATATCACTATCATCGTCCTGACCCTCATCGGTGTGATCGGCGCCGGCTTGCTGTACGTCGTATCACGCAAGTTCGAGGTCAAGGAAGACCCCCGCATCGCGGAGGTCGCTGAAGTCCTCCCTCAGGCCAACTGCGGGGGCTGTGGCTTCCCTGGATGCGCTGCCTTCGCTGGCGCCTGCTGTAAGAGTGAGACCCTCGAAGGGCTCTTCTGCCCCGTCGGCGGTACCCCCGTCATGGAGAAAGTCGGCGGCATCCTCGGTGTCGCCGCCCAGAAGCAGGATCCGCTGGTCGCTGTCGTGCGCTGTAATGGTACTTGCGACGCGCGCCCACGTACCAATATCTATGACGGTGCCAGCAGCTGTACCATCGCTGCCGCGCTCTACAAGGGCGACACTGACTGTAGCTGGGGCTGTCTGGGGCTGGCGGACTGCGTCTACTCGTGTAACTTCGACGCCATGTACATGGACCCCGAGACGCGCCTGCCGGTCATCCTCGAGGACAAGTGTGTAGCCTGCGGCGCCTGCGTCAAGGCCTGCCCGAAGTACATCATCGAGCTGCGTAAGAAGGGTCCCAAGAGCCGCCGTATCTTCGTCAGCTGCGTCAATAAGGACAAGGGTGGGGTCGCTAAGAAGGCCTGCGGCAATGCCTGTATCGGCTGCTCGCTCTGCTTCAAGGAGTGTAAGTTCGAGGCCATCACCATAGCCGACAACCTCTCTACATCGACCACACCAAGTGCCGCCTCTGCCGTAAGTGCGTCTCCGTCTGCCCGACGAACGCTATCCATGAGATCGGCTTCCCTCCTCCCAAGCCAAAGGAAGAGGCTCCAAAGAAGGAGGCCGAAGCCCCCACACCTACCCCGGCTCCTGCAGCACCTACTCCTACAGAGACTCCCACTCCCGCCCAATCGTAGACCTCAGCCATACACGTTTATGCTTCGCACATTCCGACTCGGGGGGATTCACCCACCCGAAAACAAGCTCTCAGCTAAGCGCCCCATCGAGGAGCTCCCTCTGCCTCGTGAGGTCATCATACCCATCGGCCAGCACATCGGCGCGCCTGCCACCCCGACCGTCCAGAAGGGCGACCTCGTCAAGGTAGGTACTGTCATCGCCAAGACGTCTGGCTTCGTATCGGCCAACATCCACTCCTCCGTCACAGGCAAGGTCACGAAGATCGATAGCTTCTTCGATGCGGGCGGCTACAAGCGCCCCGCCATCGTCATCGCCGTCACACAGGGCGAAGAGGAGCAGTGGGAAGAGGGCATCGACCGCTCCACGACCCTCGTCAAGGAGTGCTCCCTCGAGCCCAAGGAGATCATCGACCGCATCAGTGCCGCAGGTATCGTAGGCCTCGGCGGTGCGACCTTCCCCACGCACGTCAAGCTCTCTCCTCCCCCCAGGAGCAAAGGCTGAGGTCCTCATCATCAATGCCGTCGAGTGTGAACCTTACCTCACCAGCGACCACGCCCTGATGATGAGCAAGTCCGACGAGATCCTCGTCGGCGTCGAGATCCTCAAGCGCGCCCTCGGCGTTAGCCGCGCCGTCATCGGCGTAGAGAACAATAAGAAGGACGCCATCCTCCGCCTCTCGCAGATCGCCATGGACTACCCTGGCACCGAGGTCATGCCCCTCAAGGTGCAGTACCCACAGGGCGGTGAGAAGCAGCTCATCGACGCTGTCCTGCGCAAGCAGGTCAAGAGCGGCGCCCTGCCGATCTCCGCTGGCGCTGTCGTACAGAATGTAGGTACCGTCTTCGCTGTCTACGAAGCCGTACAGAAGAATAAGCCCCTCGTCGAGCGTATCACTACCGTCACGGGTAAGCACCTCGAGAACCCCTCGAACTACCGCGCCCGTATCGGCACGCTATCGGCCATCTCATCACCGCCTCAGGTGGGCTGCCCGAGGACACGGGTAAGATCATCGGTGGTGGCCCTATGATGGGTAAGGCTCTTCTCTCCACGGATATCCCTGTGACCAAGGGCACCTCAGGCATCCTCATCCTCCCACGTGAGGAGTCGACCCGCCGCCCTATGCGCAACTGTATCCGCTGCGCTAAGTGCGTCACCGTCTGCCCCATGGGGCTGAACCCCGCCTTCCTCATGCGCGACGTCCAGTATGCCGACTGGGATGCTACCGAGAAGGGCTACATCGTCGACTGTATCGAGTGCGGCTCGTGCAGCTACACCTGCCCTGCCAACCGCCCCCTGCTCGACTACATCCGCACCGGCAAGCAGAAGGTATCCGCCCTCATCCGTGCACGCAAAAGCTAACCCTGCCCTATGGATCGCCTCATTATATCTCCTTCCCCCCACATCCACAGCGGTGACAGCGTCGAGCGCAACATGTACGCTGTGCTCATCGCACTCGCTCCAGCGTGCCTCGTCTCACTGGTGACCTTCGGCCTCGGCGCCTTCATCGTGCTCGCCGTGAGCGTGCTGGCCTGCGTCCTCACCGAATGGGTCATCACGAAATACCTCTACAAGCAGCCCTCCACCATCGGTGACGGCTCGGCCATCCTCACAGGGCTTCTCCTCGGGATGAACCTCCCCTCGAGCCTCCCCTGGTGGATCATCGTCATCGGTGCCATCGTCGCTATCGGCGTAGGTAAGATGAGCTTCGGTGGGCTCGGCGGGAACATCTTCAACCCCGCGCTCGTAGGCCGTGTCTTCCTCCTCATCGCCTATCCCGCGCAGATGACGCTGTGGCCCAAGGCTGGGCAGTACCTCAGCTATACCGACGCCGTCACGAGCGCCACGCCTCTGGGCATCGCCAAGGGCATACAGGCTGGCACGCCTGGCATGAGCTGGGATCAGATACCTGCGACCTCTGACCTGCTCTTCGGCATCCACGGAGGTAGCCTCGGCGAAGTCAGTGCGCTGGCGCTGCTCCTCGGCCTCGGCTTCCTGCTCTATCGCCGCGTCATCACTTGGCATATCCCCGTGTCGATCCTCGCTACGGCGTTCATCTTCGGCGGGATCATGCACCTCGTCAACCCCGCGCTCTACCCCGCACCGCTCTTCCAGCTCCTCACGGGGGGGATGATGCTCGGGGCGATCTTCATGGCTACGGACTACGTGACCAGCCCCATGAGCGCCCGCGGTCAGCTCCTCTATGGCGCACTCATCGGGCTCCTGACGATCCTCATCCGACTCTTCGGCAGCTATCCCGAGGGGATGTCTTTCGCCATCCTCATCATGAATAGCTTCACTCCTCTGATCAATATGTATATCCGTCCGAAGCACTTCGGCGGGCGCTAATGCTATGAAGAAGCTCAGTTCGACACTCCCCAACATGCTCCTCTCGCTCGGGGGCATCTGCGTCCTGGTCTCTGGGATCCTCGCCGTAGTCAACAAGGTCACGACCGCGCCTATCGCCGAGGCAGAGATGCGGGCGAAGGTCGAGGCAATACGTGCCGTAGCACCAGCCTTCGACAACAATCCCTTCGCGGAGAAGCTCATGGTCTTGCCCGAAGGCGAGACCGACAGCCTCACCGTCTACCCCGCTAAGAAGGGTAGCGCACTCGTCGGCTTCGCTATCGAGAGCTACACGCAGAAGGGCTTCAGCGGCCTCATCCGCGTGATGGTCGGCTTCGATGCCGAAGGGCGCCTCGTAGACTTCTCCGTCCTCCAGCACTCCGAGAGCCCAGGCCTCGGCTCGCGTATCCCCGAGTGGTACCACGAGAAGAGCGAGACGGGCGGCATACGTGACATGCGTGGCCTCGATATGAAGGCATCGGCACCGCTCACCGTCTCGAAGGACGGTGGGAAGGTAGATGCCATCACCGCTGCCACCATCAGTAGCCGCGCCTTCCTCGATGCTGTGAACCGCGCTTGGCGCACCTTCTCCTCCCTCGAAGGCACCGCCACAGCACCAGCTACGAACTCTCAAGAATAGTCCCTCCTATGAAACCACTCGATATCATTCGCAACGGGATCGCGACGGAGAACCCGACCTTCGTACTCCTCCTGGGGATGTGCCCCACGCTGGCGACCACGACCTCCGCGCTCAACGGGCTGGCGATGGGTCTGGCCACGATGTTCGTGCTCATCTGCTCCAATACCGCTATCTCGCTCATCAAGCACCTCGTCCCCGACGCCGTGCGCATCCCGAGCTTCATCGTCGTCATCGCTGGCTTCGTGACCATCGTGCAGATGCTCATGCAGGCCTTCGTCCCCTCGCTCTACGCTTCCCTCGGCCTCTTCATCCCGCTGATCGTGGTGAACTGTATCGTCCTCGGGCGTGCCGAAGCCGTAGCGGCTAAGCAGGCGTGCTCCACAGCGCACTCGACGGCGTGGGTATTGGCCTTGGCTTCACCCTCTCGCTGACGCTGCTGGGCTTCGTCCGTGAGTTCCTCGGTAGCGGCTCTATCTTCACCCTACAAGTCCTCCCCAAGCAGTACGGCGCCCTGCTCTTCGTCCTCGCTCCTGGGGCGTTCCTCGTCTTGGGTTATCTCATTGCTCTGAAGAATAAGCTGAGCGCAAAGAAGTAAATCTCATGACTCACTATCTCCTCCTCTTCGTTGCGGCGGTATTCGTCAACAATGTCGTCCTCTCGCAGTTCCTCGGTATCTGTCCCTTCCTCGGCGTCTCGAAGAAGGTAGACACGGCTATCGGCATGGGCGCTGCCGTGACCTTCGTCCTGGCGCTCTCGACGATGTGCACCTTCCTCCTGCAGAAGTTCGTCCTCGAGCCCTTCGACATGGTCTATATGCAGACCATCTCCTTCATCCTCGTCATCGCCGCACTCGTGCAGATGGTCGAGATCATCCTAAAGAAGGTATCGCCTGCACTCTACCAAGCCCTCGGCGTCTTCCTCCCGCTGATCACGACGAACTGCTGCGTCCTCGGGGTCGCCATCCTCGTCATCCAGAAGGAATACACGCTGCTGGAGAGCGTCGTCTACGCGATCTCTATCGCTATCGGCTTCACGCTCGCCCTCGTGGTCTTCGCTGGCATCCGCGAGCAACTCTCACGCACCGAGCTGCCCGCCTCGATGAAGGGCATTCCCATCGCCCTCATCTCCGCCGGTATCCTCGCTATGGCCTTCATGGGCTTCAGCGGCATGGTGAAGATGTAAAGCCGACATAGCTCCCAACCGAAACAGCACCGGCCAGCCCGCATCTGCGAGCTGGCCGGTGTTGCTTTCCCCAGTAAGAGAATATTGACTTACTGATAGCTTCTCCCTCGCCTGATGAGCTAGGATGATCTTATATATAGTCGAGGCTTCCTAAATCAACCTCTTCATTTGCACAACACCACCGACGTCTGGATTCGCCGAGTGCCGATCACATAGGAAAGCGTTGGGAGCAATAATCTCTTATATTCACTTATGTTCTGAACAATCCCAAGGTCTTTGTATTTCAGATACATCCGTAGAGTAAACAACCCGATAAGCTTATCGCGCAGCCAATTAAGGATATGCATCGGATCAGGATCAGGATTATAGCAACAAATCACATATGCAACAAGCTTGATTGTTATCGATCGATCTTCCCTCCCGACACAAGGTTCGCCTATTAGCTTCCATAACTCAAAGGCCACATTACCGATACCTAACACCTTAATCATATCATCTATTTCTTCATTAGGAGCCTGCATCTGAGTAGAGCGTATAATCCTAAGTAAGATCTCTATAGGGTCGCTCTGATCCATTCTTGAGTAAGCTCTAAAGTAGAAATCAAACCCCTCCTGGCTACGAAGAGGCATGCAAGAGACCTCCTCACCTCTCTCTTCCGCACTTGGATCAAATAGCATCTTCAATATTTTCTTAGTTCCTTGCCAGTGAGACATTTGCTTCAACTCTTCCTCAAAATTGGGAGCAAGTATGTAACATCTAGTTAAAGGATCTAATCGAAGAAGATACCTTGAGCTCAATGCAACATAAACACTTAAATCCCTATAGCAAAGAAGATTGAGCAAGAGGTAATCCTCATAGGCCAAATTCTCAGAGTTAATCCAGTAAGTTGAGTTAATCGACTCATTATAGCGAGGTAGCATCTGGTTAAGATAGCGCTTGAGGTCACGCACCGAATCCAAGGACGCTACAACTATACCAGCAACCCTATTCCAAGCCTCGTAGATTTGTCTATACATGGCCGAAGAAGACATCTTTATTCTTGTTGACATAAACAGCCACGCAAGCTCTTTCATTCTCTCCTTAGTCGGCTCCGGGAGAGGGATTTCCATGGAAATATACTTATCAATGAAGGAATGGCTAAGGCCATGATCGAGGCAACTCTTCAGCACATTATCTACATAAGCCTTGTCATAGGCTGTAATGAAAACCGTATTTGAGAAGGAGGCATTACGATCAATGAGCTTTAAGACTTCTAGTATTTCTTCACCTGAAAGGCGATCTAGATCATCGATTATCACATATACCCGACGACCAAGCTCCCTAAGGGTACGATTAACCGCCTCCTGTTCTTTCCCAGGAAGAATGAGTGTGAGTAATGATCCTATGGGGCGAGTCCACTCGTACTGATCCAACAGTCCTAAGTGCTTCGTATACCGAGCTAATAAGAGACCAAAGCCGAAGTAGTGACGGGATAACTCTTCTGCAAAAGCATCAAAAAAGTCTTCTTGAATAGAGGAGACAGACTTTGAAGCACGAGGATTAAAGGAAATGATGATCGCCTTTTCTTTCTCCAGCCTCTCCTTTAAGAGATTCATAAACGAGCTCTTCCCTTTACCCCAAGGAGCAATAACCCCCACCGTCAAAGAACTCTTACTCAAATCTAACTCTTTCAAGTTTTCCTGTAGAACCTTAGCAATCCCTGACACGCCGAGCCAGTCCTCCTCACGACTTAGCATCGCTTCGTCTGTATCAATAGGCTGAGAACTAACATCTGCCTGAGCTGGAGCATGCAATATACCTCTAGGTTCTTCCCTACGTTGAGATACCCGCCTCTCCAAACGCTGAAATAAGGAGAAATATAGAGATAGGTACAGAAGCGGACATAGTGCGAAGGAAATACTTATGAGTAGCTCTCGTAGCAATGTTCTATCATGCTTTAGATATAAGAAATAAAGAAGGGCGAAAAGTCCTAGAAAAACGAGGCAAAGGAAGAGTATTTCTTTCTTCGATCTTGATCGAAAGGCGATAGCTAACGCTCCCCCCCAAGGGACTAGTAAGAGATCCGACCAAGCCAGCTCCCCAAAGTATGGAATTGACTTTGACCAGAACGAGAAAGAGCCTTCCCAATGCCTGTAATAAAGATAGATCCCCAATAAAAGCAGGAGCCATGGATAAACTGAGCAAGGCACATAAATATGCCGAGGAGTATACTCTCTCCACAAGAGATAGATCACGAAGGCAACCATTAACACACCAAAAGCACCCTTGTGATAAAGAGGCAAAAAAGATTGGCTGCAAGAAGTTCAATAACGATAAGAGGGATGTCTGGATCATCCCCAAGAAGATCCCGATAATAATCACATAGAACGTGTGTCTTAGCAATGCAGGTAATTGAGGTACAGGTCGGCTCATAGCTAGTAAGATGTATTAGGAAGGTAATGAATGAGAGGCTAGTATCAGGGCAAAGGTATCTGTTTTGGGACGTGCAGACAAGAGATTACGTATAGATTCTCTCCTTATTCTCGGCAGAGACTTATGTGGAGTTGTGGAAAAAAGAGAGCCCCCGCAGCGAAAGAATCTTTCGCTGCGGGGGCTATTATTAATCCTAAAGCGGACGGCTTTACATCATGCCACCCATGCCACCCATACCGGGGTTCATGGCGGGCATAGCGGGAGCATCCTCCTTCTTGTCGGCGATGACGCACTCGGTCGTGAGGAACATACCCGCGATCGAAGCGGCGTTCTCCAGCGCTACACGCGTGACCTTTGCTGGGTCGATGACGCCCGAAGCGTAGAGGTTCTCGAACTGGTCAAGGCGAGCGTTGTAGCCGAAGTCACCTTCGCCATCCTTGACACGCTGTACGATGACAGCACCTTCCTTACCAGCGTTGGCGACGATCTGACGCAGGGGCTCTTCGACAGCACGGCGGATGATCTCGATACCCGTCGTCTCGTCGTCGTTCTCCCCGACAAGGCCGTCAAGAGCGCGGACAGCACGCAGAAGCGCCGTACCACCACCAGGGACGGTACCTTCTTCGACGGCAGCACGCGTAGCGCTGAGGGCGTCGTCGACGCGGTCCTTCTTCTCCTTCATCTCGACTTCACTGGGTGCACCGACGTAGAGGACGGCGACACCACCGGAGAGCTTAGCCAGACGTTCCTGGAGCTTTTCGCGGTCGTAGTCGGAGGTCGTGTTAGCGATCTGCGCCTTGATCTGAGCGGCACGCTCGCGGATGGCTTCCTTGTCACCAGCACCATTGACGATGGTGGTGTTGTCCTTCGTCACGCTGATCTTCTCAGCCTTACCAAGCATGTCGAGGCTGACAGCGTCGATGCTGAGGCCGGTCTCTTCGCTGATGACGACGCCATCGGTGAGGATAGCGATGTCTTGCAGCATAGCCTTGCGGCGGTCACCGAAGCCAGGAGCCTTGACGGCGCAGACCTTCAGACCACCACGCAGGCGGTTGACGACGAGGGTAGCGAGGGCTTCGCTGTCGATGTCCTCAGCGATGATGAGGAGGGGACGCCCTGTCTGTACGGTCTGCTCAAGGATAGGAAGGATCTCCTTCAGCGTAGAGATCTTCTTGTCGTAGATGAGGATATAGGGGTTCTCCAGCTGCGCCTCCATCTTCTCGGAGTTGGTGACGAAGTAGGGAGAGATATAGCCGCGGTCGAACTGCATCCCTTCGACGACCTCGACAGTCGTCTCAATGCCCTTGGCTTCTTCGACGGTGATGACACCTTCCTTGTTGACCTTGCGCATAGCTTCGGCGATGAGCTGACCGATCTGTTCGTCGCCGTTAGCGGAGATCTTAGCTACGTGCTCGATCTTCTCGAAGTTGTCACCGATCTCCTGCGCCATAGAGCGGATCTCAGCGACGATCTTAGCGACAGCCTTGTCGATACCGCGCTTGAGGTCCATAGGGTTGGCACCTGCGGTGACGTTCTTCAGCCCGACACCGATGATGCTCTGGGCAAGGATCGTAGCCGTGGTCGTACCGTCACCAGCATCGTCATTGGTCTTCGAAGCAACCTCCTTGACGAGCTGAGCACCCATGTTCTCAAATGGATCTTCGAGCTCGATCTCCTTAGCTACGGAGACACCGTCCTTGGTGATGTGGGGTGCGCCGTAGGTCTTACCGAGGATGACGTTGCGACCCTTAGGGCCGAGGGTTACCTTGACAGCGTTAGCCAGAGCGTCGACGCCGCGCTTGAGGCTCTCACGTGCCTCTATATCGAACTTGATTTCTTTTGCCATGATTGTATCTGATATCTGTATTTCTTACTTAGCGAGAGGATTAGATCGTAGCGAGGACGTCGGACTGACGCATGATGAGGTACTTCTCACCTTCGTGCTCGATCTCAGTGCCAGCGTACTTGCCATAGAGGACGACGTCGCCAGCCTTGAGGACCATCTCTTCGTCCTTCGTGCCACCACCTACGGCGATGACTTCGCCACGCAGGGGCTTTTCCTTAGCTGAATCGGGGATGATGATACCGCTCACGGTCTTCTCTTCTTGGGCAGCGGGGCGAATGAGTACGCGGTCTGCCAGGGGCTTAATGCTCATGATCTAAGTAGTTATATGTGTTATTGTTTTATATTCTTCGTTTCGCTTGGGGCTGGGGGATAAGGCTCCCCGCTCACGTCCTCTACCGAGCAAGGAGCGTGCCAAAGCCCAGCGAAGCTCCATTCTGCGCACCTCCTGCCAATATGACACACCGCCCCCACCTCCTGCTGTCAGCGTGTACAACATTATATATATCGAGCGCTCGAAGGAATGGCCGAGCAAAGGAGCGAAGAGCAGGGATACCGCCCCACCCATTACAAGACGCTTGCGCCATGCCGTACGACACGCAGCATGTAGCAGTACGGCGTGAGCCCTCGCCTCTTCGCAGGCAAAAGCAAGGAACAATAGTGGGATGCCCTCCTATCCGTACGAAGAAAAGCTGCGAACCTATGGTAGATAAGCTTAATCTACGTGCGTGGCTCTAATATCTACGTACGTAGTCTTTAGGATTTACGCACGTAGTCATTAAGACCACGTGCGTAGACAGAGGAAAGCAGTACGGAAAGCAGCCTTTTTCTCCACGGGAATACCACTTTTTCTCAGGCGGATCCCCTTCTCTTGATATAGAGGGAGCTATACAAGCCCGTACAACAAATGATATACCACTAAGGAGTAGCGTCGTGGAAGGCTCGTGAGTTAGCAAAGGCTCTCAGCTATACAGACTACCGTATCAGTCATCAAGAAAGCACAAGAGTCTTGCCGAAAAAGTGGTCACACAAAGTGGAAAACCATTTCGTTGACGTCAACAAAATGGTTTCTATTGCTTACGGCGTTCAGAGAAAGATAGATGACACGCAATTATCTCTCTATCTCACGAAGAGATAGGAGCCAAGGTCAGACAGACCATCAAGGAAATTGGCGGTACAATACCCGAAGATCTCCCCATAGAGGACAGCATCAAGCAAATAGAGAAGAAGCTAAAGCCGACGACCAAGAGAAAGAAGTCGATCAAATAGCCCACAGCTTTGGTCCTCCATTCAAATATAAATGCGAGGTGGGTACAGCGCCTTTCCGACCCTCCCTCATCCCTGCCTATGATATAAGCCTTCGGTCTGAAATCGTTATATTTGCAGGCAGTAGCACCTCGCACAAGATTATGCAGACCAACGAGCGATATACCCGTCGGCTGGCGACCCTCTTCCTCGGGCTCTTCCTGAGTCTCCTGGCGATGGTCAGCCTACACGACTTCAGCCACCGCGCTGACGCCGTGCGGGACGTCGTGTCTACAGAGGGCTACACCTCCCACGTGGCGAAGACCGACTGCTCGATCTGTCACTTCGTCCATACCCCGTTCTTAGCTCTCGCCATCGGCACGCTGCTCGCTGCAGTGGCTCTCGGCGTGTGCCTCCTCGGGGTGCGCCTGGTGCGCCTTGCCCACTCGATCCGCAGGGATGCGGTACAGCTACGGGCTCCTCCCGCCTTCGCCTAAATCACTCACCAGAGGCCACTTGTAGGGCAAGCTTTACCTGCCTCTACCCCCTATGTATCACTTATAGCGTGCTCCCTGTCTGTATGGGAGTGCTACGCATGGCCGTGTAGCTCGTGGCTACAGCTGGCTATATGCGCGAAGAGGACCGCTATGCCATAGCCTCTTCCCGACCCTTCATCCATATCATCCTTTTCCCACCTATGTGCTATCTATCACTGGCAAGATGGCGCGGCGTCCTCCTATCTCTGGGGATGCTCCTCGCCCTTGCCCTGGGTGCATGCCCTGTACATGCCCAGAGCCGTAGCCTCATCATCCAGGTCCTCGATGATCGAACTGGAGAGCCCCTCCCAGGCGCCGTCGGCCACATCGGCCGTCGCTCCATGCAGACCGACCTCAAGGGCCAGCTGACCCTCGCCCTCACGGGGAGCGAGGAGGACGGCCTGCACGTCCATCTCGTCGGCTATCACGAAGGCTTCATCCCTCTGGACAAGCTCCGCAGCACCCCCAGCCCCTTCACCCTGCGTCTGCGCCCTGAGGACCGCGACATCTCTTCGGTGAAGGTCGTCGGTACCCGCCGTCCTGTCTCCGCCAACGTCGTCTCCTCAAAGGTCTCTACCGAGCGCATCGAGCGTAACCTTGGGCGCAACCTCGCCTCCCTCCTCACCGAGGTCAGCGGTGTCACGAGCCTGCAGACGGGCACGACGACAGCGAAGCCCGTCATCCACGGCATGTACGGCACGCGTGTACTCATCGTCAATAATGGCGTCCGCCAGTCGGGCCAGCAGTGGGGCGACGACCACGCCCCCGAGGTCAGCGTCGACGCCAACGACCAGGTCCACGTCGTCAAGGGCGCTGAAGCGGTACGCTATGGAGCAGAGGCGATCGCTGGTGCGATAGTCATGAATCAAAGCTCTTTGCCCTACGATGAAGCTGGTCTAAGAGGAAGCATAGCAGGAGCGTACGCCACGAATGGGCACCGCCTGAGTTCGTCCGTACGCCTCGAAGGGACCTTCCCAGGCTACACACCTTTAGCCTACCGCCTGCAGACATCTTACACCAATGCAGGGGACCGATCCTCAGCCCACTATCTGCTGATGAATACCGGGGTGCGTGAGCTCAACAATGCCCTCACGCTGGGATGGAGAAAGATCAGCTGACGATCGAAGGTCTCTTCAGCCGATATCAGAATAAGACGGGTCTTCTGCCCTCGGGCCATCTGCGTAGCCGAGAAGGTATGGCGGAGCTCCTTGAGCGAGGGAAGCCTGACCTCTTCCGCCCCTTCTCCCGTGAGATCAGTAGCCCCTACCATAACGTCGTCCACTATCTAGCTCGACTCAAGGGGACTTGGAGCAATGAGCATCTCGGGCTCTTCACGCTCCAAGGCTCCCTCCAGCGAGACCGCCGAGAGGAGTACGCCATCCGCAGAAACAGTGCCTACTCCGCAGTACCGACCCTCTCACTCTCTCTAACCTCCCTTCAGACCGATGCCTCATGGCGCAAGCACTACCACCACTGGGATAGCGAAGTCGGATTACACGGTGAGTACCTTGACAACTACAGTAACGCTGGCACTGGCTTCACGCCACCGATCCCGAACTATACCCAGACCTCTTGGGGAGGCTATGCTCTACAGCGCTACCAAGCTGACCACTTTGGCCTTGAAGCAGGGCTTCGTCTCGAGCAGACGGAGATGCGTGTCGCAGGCTACAACATCGCAGGGGAGTATTTCTCTGGGGATCACAACTTCACCAATCTCACTTACACCCTCGGTGGGCACCTACACCTGTGGAAGGGCGGCAAGCTGACGAGCAACGTAGGACTCGCCTTCCGTGCACCACATGTACAGGAGCTCTACAGCCTGGGTAGCCAGCACGGCTCTGCAATCTTCGTCTACGGAGACAGCACACTCCGCTCGGAGCGCGGATATAAGTGGGTGACATCACTCACGCACCACTCCGACAGATGGGACTTGAACATCGATGGCTATCTCCAGTGGGTGGACGGATATATCTACGAGGAACCTTCGAATGAGTTTGCCCAGACACTTGCTGGGGAATATCCCATCTTCCGCTACCGCCAGCGGGATGCTTTCTTCCGTGGATTCGATATCGATACCCGCTACTACATACTACCCGAGCGACTCTATGCTCGTGTCAAGGGCTCTATGGTCTGGGCCGAAGAGCGTAAGACCGGTCGCTACTTCCCCTACATACCTGCCCTCCGTCTGTCGGAGGAAGTGGGAGTACGCATAGACCTACCCAAGAGCTGGCAGAGCGAGCTGTCGGTCAGTCATCTCTTCGTCGACCGACAGCACCGCTTCGATAGGAGCACGGATCTTACGGATAGCCCCAGCCCCTACCACCTCTTCGGCCTTGAAGCAAGCCTCTCAAAGCCCCTCCGTGGCCGTCAGGCTCTTCGCCCTGACCCTCGGTGTAGACAACCTCTTCAATACAGAGTACAAGGAGTACACGAACCGTGCACGCTACTACGCTCATGATGCTGGTCGCGATGTCCGCTTGGCACTACACTGGCACTTCTAACTGATCAACAACAAGACTTCCACACTTAATCTCCAATTAAGACAATGAACCGATTCTCTCTACGTCTCCGCTTCGGAGCACTCGCCATCCTTCTCGTAGCTGTCCTCGGCAGCTGCGGTAAGACTACCCCTAAGGTCCCCACCGATGAGCGGCAGAACAAGGGACATGACCAACCCACTATCGCCCAGCTTACCCTCACCCAAGGGACGCTCAAGGCTGGCAAAACCTTCTCCGCTCAGATGAGCCCAGACGATGTCGAGCTGGACCGCGTACATCAAACCATCGAGCTTGACCAAAGTAGCGGTCAGATCAAGTACACCGAAGGTGCGGGCTACGTACGACGCTTCTCGGTAGAGAGCACGACGAAGGTGCCTAACCGCGTCTACCTCCTGACCATCAACTATAAGACTGCTACGGGCGAATCTATGGATGCTCAGCTCGTATCTGATGAGCAGATCAACCGCCATCAGCACTTCTTCAAGCAGATCCTCGGCTACAGCACCGACGGGAGCAATGCCCCCATCTTCGCCCGCTACAAGGAAGCGCTGAGCTACGACTACGCTTACTGCGACCGTATCCCCCGCAAGCAAAGCAATGGCTCGGAATATCTCGACGCCAACCCCGTCGGGCTCTCGGGCTTCCTCATGTTCGTCAAGCCCGCCAATGGAGCAGAACCCTAAGGAAGTAACTATGCTCATCACGCTGGGGCACTTCTTCAATACGAAGTTCACCTCCGTTGGCTCCAAGAGCATCCGTCCTTTCTACTCTACCGTCCTGCCAGGTGCAGACTCGGATATCAATATGACGATCCACTTCGACGTCGCCACCAACTAACCTCTCGACTTCATCAATTATGAAAGCAACATTCATCAAGACCCTCGCCCTCGGCCTCCTCGCAGTAGTGACGCTGGGCCTCTCTGCTTGTAAGGGAGATGATACCCCCAATGTCCCACCCACCCCTTCTCCCTCTACATCTGGAGAAATCGCTCGCGTCACGATCAAGCTGAGCATGGGGCACCTACATGGGAAACAGGACTTCCACTTCGTGCCCTCGTCAGGCAAGTATGACCTTCGAAATATCTATGATAGCCAGGAGTTCACCTTCGTCAAGAATGGCGATACCTGGAGCTTAGCACCAGGGGCACCTTATTCTGACCTCATCGCCTTCCAGCTCTTTGCCTGGGATCCCTAAGGTCTACTCCTCTATCGCTCCCGACTATGGAGCTGTCATTGAGCTCTACGATGCCGAGGGCAAGCTGCTCAATGACCAATACACCTCTGAGGAGCTTCGCTCACAATATCAGTTCTTCTTCTACCCCACAGAAGCTACAGACTTTGATGGCAAGCCCATAGCAGTCAATGCTGCTGACCCCACCAGCATCCTACGCTATGTCTACTGCGATACCAATGTCTGGAATCAGTCTGCCTCTAAGAGCCCCACAGATAATGCCGGGAAGAAGCTCTACTATTTCCTCCCCGAGACGGAGCCTATCGGCATCAAGGGTTACTGTCAGTTCCCCGAGACAGGCCACTTCCTCCTGAACATCGACCTCTGGCATAGCCCCAAGGGGAAGCTTGAGGGTGGTAAGGCTTCGCCCTTCTTCGCCCCCCAACGCTACAGTGAAGTCAGGCAAGCGACTCCTCCACCTCACTCTCCCCGTCAATATCGCGGCACAGAAGCGCTTCATGGATGAGGTCATCGAGGGTATCCTGAACGATTACAGCCGTCGTGTACGTGAAGCTGAGGATAAGGATAAGGACAAGGTGCAGTATCAAGCTGTTCCACTCGATCAGCTCACTTCGCCTAATGGCTTCTTCACGGACGAAGAGATGCGTACCTTCGCTCAGCGCATGATGAAGCTCCTCGGCACAACGGACTGGGAGCGTGTCGCCATGGACTTCTATCGCTACTACTCTTCTACGGGCGATGAAGGGAGCAATAAGGGCTACTTCTAGCGCTCTCTCCCATTCGCATCAGATACAGACAACGCTGTAATCCCACTCCATAAGCGAGCGGCGGCAGTCCCCGATGGGGGCTGCCGCCGTTCATTATATGATAGCTGTATGTCTTCTACAAGAAAATGCCTCGACCTCTACGAGAAAAAGCTACGTAGCACTACGCCTAAAGCGTTGTCCACGCACGTGGCTCTTAGGACTACGCACGTGGATGATAGGATTTACGCACCGAGATTATAAATCCACGTACCAAGACGGAGGAAGAGCAGTATAGGGGGCGACTTATAGCATTACGGGGACGGCAGCTTTTCTCCTACTCTTTTGAGAAAAGGGCAGTATAGCTCGCTACCCCGTCATCGTAGCGGAAGAGCCGTGCGGCGGGGAGGTATGTGGGGCATTAGATGAGGGGCGCAAAGCGCTCTATATGAAGAAGCCGTATTCTTCTTGTACCTTTGTGCAGGAATTTCGGTTCCCCTCGCCTCTTTGGAGGCACACCTATCATAATGTAATTACGCATGACCAAGCCTTTACTACTCCTTGCGTGCCTCCTCATGCTCTTGGGGAGCTGCACAGGACACTCCAGCCAGCGTACGGCTACCACAGATAGCATCGTCGCCGACAGTGCGGACTTCGCGCATGCCGTGCACTTCGACCATGCCAAGGGCATCCAAGTAGCCAACCATCCTGGCTACAAGGAGGTGTTTATCTTCACCCCCGACGAGCCCGACACCCTCGCCCGCTACATCCTCTATCCCCGCGACCATAAGCCCGAGGTGACTGCCCCTGGCGCACGCTTCATCGCTGTACCCGTGCGCACCATGGGTACGCTCTCCACGACGGAGATCGGTGCGCTGACGCTCTCGACCTACGTGACGTCCTCGTAGCATGTAGCGATCCACGCAACATCAATGACAGCATCCTCGCTGAGCGCACGCGCCGTGGCGAGATCGCCGAGATCGGCCGTGGCATGGGGCGCAATGTCGAGCAGATCATCGCCACCCACCCCGAGATCATCATGCAGGGCCTGCAGGAGTCCGATGCCAAGGACGAGGACATCCGTGCCTCGGGCATCGAGATCGTCTTCTTCAACAACTGGAAGGAGCAGAGTCTTCTCGGGCGTGCCGAGTGGATGAAGTTCGTCGGCATGCTCTTCGGGCGCAATGTCCGTGCCGAAGAGACCTTCCAGCGTATCGAGCGTGAGTACCTCGAGGCGAAGAAGATCGCTGCGCAAGAGCCCGACTTCCTCCCTGTACTCTACGGGCAGGACTACAAGGGCTCGTGGTACGTCCCTGGCGAATACTCCTACGTCACCTCGATGCTCTCCGACGCACACATCAAGTACGACTTCATCCCTGGGCAGGTGACGAATAAGCCCATGAGCTTCGAATACGTCTTTAGCCGTCACCGCCACGCCCCCGTATGGCTCAGCATGATGGTCGGCAAGGATATTACCCTGAAGGACTTCCTCTCGATGAATGAGCGCTACCAGCACTTCGACGCAGCTAAGGCGGGCAACGTGTGGATCGACCGCAAGCGCGTCAATGAGTACGGGGGTAATGACTACTGGGAGAGTGGGCCCTACAATCCGCACCTCATCCTGAAGGACCTCATCAAGATCACACGTCCGCACCTCCTCCCCGACTACGAGACGACCTACTGGGTCAAGCTACAGTAGCCCATGCGCGCACGTCACTCGATCCTCTTCCTCCTCATCTCGCTCGGCATCGTCGTCGCCTTCGTGCTCGACATCATGTGGGGCAGCGTCTCTCTGCCTGCGAGCGACGTCATCGACACGCTCCTCGGACGTGGTGAGAATACGACGACGAGCTACGTCGTCCTGAACTTCCGCCTACCGAAGGCGCTCACCTCGCTCATCGCTGGCGCAGGGATCTCTATCGCAGGCCTGCAGATGCAGACGCTCTTCCGCAACCCCCTGGCCGATACCTCGATCCTCGGGATCAATAGCGGTGCAGGCGTGGGCGTAGCCATCTATACGATGGCTTATACGCTCTTCCCCTCGCTCCTCTCTACGGCAGGCGTGGCGGACACGTGGGGCATCATCCTCGCCGCCTGCATCGGCGCCCTCAGCGTCCTCTTGATGATCTCCGCCGTCTCGAGCCGTCTGCACGACATCGTCTCGGTGCTCATCGTCGGGGTGATGATCGGCTTCCTCTCCTCGAGCGTCATCTCCATCCTGCAGTACTTCAGTGACGAAGAGACGCTGAAGACCTACCTCATCTGGAGCTTCGGTAGCGTGGCGGGCACGACCTGGCGCCAGCTGCAGCTCATGCTCCCCGTCGTCCTCGTCGGGCTCATCGCTGCCCTCCTCATGCCGAAGCAGATGAATGCCCTCGGCCTCGGGGAGAACTATGCGCGCTCCGTCGGGACGAACATCCGCTTGGTACGTCGCCTGCTCATCGTCATCACCAGCATCATCACGGGCTGTATCACGGCCTTCACGGGGCCTATTGCCTTCCTCGGCATGGCCGTCCCGCACTTCGTCCGTCTACTCTTTGCACGGCCGACCATCATATCCTCGTCCCAGCGACGATCCTCTCGGGCTCCTTCCTCCTCCTCGTGTGTGACCTCCTGACGCAGGCCCCAGGCCATCAGTTCGTCCTCCCGATCAATGCGATCACCTCGCTCCTCGGCGCCCCCGTAGTCATCCTCGTCGTCCTGGGTAATAAGCGTAAGCGCGATGCCTTCAAGTAAGACACAGCACCTCACGATCGAGCTCCGCCACCTCCGCACAGGCTACACGGAGCGTCGCCGTAGCGTCGTCATCTCCCCCGACCTCAGCCTCTCCATTCGCCCTGGCGAGATCGTCATGCTCATGGGCCCCAACGGCAGTGGGAAGTCCACGCTCATGCACACCATGGCAGGCCTGCTCCCACCCCTTGCAGGCGAAGTGCAGCTGGGCGAAAAGCCCCTCTCCAGCCTCACGATGAGGGAGGTCGCCCGTCAGCTGAGCCTTGTGCTCACCGAGCGCATCCCCGCGGGCAATATGGACGTCTGGGAGGTCGTCACCATCGGTCGCTACCCCTATACGGGCTTCCGTGGTGTGCTCAGTGCCGAGGACAAGCGTATCTGCGAAGAGGCGCTCGCCACGTGCCGTCTCACGGAGCTGCGTGAGCGTATCTTCGACACGCTGAGTGACGGTGAGAAGCAGCGCGTGATGATCGCCCGTGCCTTGGCACAAGAGACTCCACTCATCCTCCTCGACGAGCCCACGGCGCACCTCGACCTCCCCTCCCGTCTGGAGGTGACGACGATGCTCCGCACGCTCGCCCACAAGCTCGGCAAGAGCATCCTCATCTCCACGCACGAGCTCGATCTGGCCCTCGGCTGGGCGGACACCATCTGGCTCCTCGATCGCTCGGGAGCTATCACGGCCAAGGCACCCGAAGACCTCATCCTCGATGGCGATATCGAGCGTGTCTTCGGCGACCCACGCCTGCGCTTCGACAGCGAGCGAGGGGAATTCTCCATCGCCGAAGAGCCAGGTCAGCAGATCCATCTCACAGGCGAAGGCCTACGCTACAGCTGGACGTGCCGTGCGCTTCACCGCCTCGGCTACGGCATCATCTCTGGCGACCTACCTCCCGAGACCAGCAGCATCACCATCAGCGAAGCGGGCTGGACGCTCCGCACCCCTACGGGGATCACTACCCAGCATCACTCTATCACCGCGCTCCTCTCCGCCCTCGGAGAGCGCAGTGCACAGGTATATTAACCAAGCAAACAACGTATGAAACAAAAGCTAACGCTTCTCATCGCGGCGGCCTCACTGGCTCTCCCGCTCTCAGCCAGTAGCACGGATAGCCTCCGTACCACGAACCTCGACGAGGTCCTCGTCTACGGTACGCGCTCCATCCTTCCCCTGAAGAAGGTGCCCAGCAAGATTGAGGTCATCAGCGCCGAGACCATCCAGCGCTCGGGCTTCACGAGCCTGCCCGACCTCTTGAAGAACTACAGCAGCGTCGACGTCATCCAGTACCCAGGCTTCAACGCTACCGTCGGTATCCGTGGCTTCAAGCCTGGTAAGGCCTATACCACCGTGCTCATCAACGGGATCCCCACGGCGTCGGAGAATATCTCCACCATCGCCCTCTCGGACATCGCACAGGTAGAGATCCTCAAGGGGCCCTTCTCCTCGGTCTATGGCACGAATGCTATGGGCGGTGTCATCAACATCGTCACCGTACAGCACAAGGAGCAGCTCACGGGCCGCGTCTCCGCTACGGCTGGTAGTTACGACACCTACGCCGGTACGCTCGCTCTCGGTGGGCGCATCGTCTCGGGCCTGTCCTTCGACCTCAGCGCTGGCTACACCAGCGAGCACACGAACTACAAGGCGGGTAACAACGATATCCTCCGTCACAACAGCCTCGCCAAGGCTATCGTAGACCCTGAGACGCGTGGCGCTACGATGCCAGGTAGCACCTATGGTGTCTACACGGGTAGCCTCCGCCTCGGCTATGACTTCTCGCCCAACTGGTCGGTGAACGCCTACGAGAACCTCTTCATCGGCGACGCTATCCGCACGGGCGGTAGCATCTACGGTGTCTACGGCCTCTCGCAGAAGGACATCACGCGCTCGCTCACTTCGCTCGAAGTCCTCGGGCAGGTCGGCATCCATCGCCTCGCACTGCGCCCCTACTACTCCTTCGAGGTGTCGCAGAACTACGACAAGGCTGGTAGCGGTGCCATCATCAACTACCGCCGCAATGGTCAGGACTATGGGGCTATCCTGCAGACGACATGACCCTCGGCGCACACCGCCTGACCCTCGGTGCCGACTACAAGAAGAGCGACACGAAGACCAAGTCCTTCGACGCTACGGGCGCCCAGAAGGCGAGCTACAACCCCGACTACTCGACCTCCAGCCTCGGCTTCTTCGCCCAGACGAACCTCAGCGTCACCGAGCGCTTCGTCGTCTCTGCGGGTGCACGCCTCGACCTTATGCGCTTCGACCTCAGCGCCGACAGCCGCCTCAATAGCGAAGCTAAGCACGAGCAGCACCTCGTCTTCAGCCCCAACCTCGGCCTGAAGTATGAGCTCGCCCGTGGCCTACGTCTGCACGCCTCTGCTGGGACGTCCTTCGCTGCTCCTGACGCCTACCGCAAGGCGGGTCAGTACACCAACGGCAAGACGACGACCGTAGGGAATCGCGACCTGCGCCCCGAGAGCTCGCTGACCATCGACGGGGGGGATCGGCTATACCAACTATGAGAAGGGTATCGACCTCGACGCTACGTACTTCTACACCGACCACAAGGATATGATCATCGACAAGGTCACGACGAATCCCGACAAGACGGCTACGAAGACCTTCGTCAATAGCGACAAGGCGCACATGCACGGCCTCGAGCTGCTGGCCGCCTATGACTTCGGTAGCCTCGTGGACTACGCCTTCTCACTGAAGGCTTATGCCAACGCTACGCTCCTCCTCCACTCAAAGATGAAGCTCGCCGCTGCCAGCGACTGGACGCCTATCAAGTATGTGCGCAATCAGAACATCACCTTCGGCCTCGACTTCACTACGCGCGAAGGCCTGCAGTTCGGCCTCTCGGGTCGCTACATCGGTCAGCGCTGGGAGGACAACTGGTTCGGCTACTACCCCAATATCCGCACGGGGCTCGCTGCGCGCGTAGCTGCTGAGCAGCCCGACTGGGGCGGTCGTCTCCAGCACCCCTCGGCACTGATCTTCGGTGCTTCGCTGCACTACACCATCAAGCAGCGCCTCGGTCTGGGGGTCAATGTAGACAACCTCTACGATGAGCACTACACTGAGAAGGACGGCTACCACATGCCTGGCCGCACGGTACGCTTCAAGGTCAGCTACCAGTTCTAAGCCTGCACTAAGGACTTCTCCTAAAAGCACGTATCCCCCACGATCCGCTCGGGTCGTGGGGGATACGTGTATATAGGTGGGTGAGGTGCTTAGTGCTTCTTCTTCCCGCGACGACGCAGGAGACGGCGCACATAGTCGAAGGCGAGCATCAGCCCCGTCAGCGAGGTGATGAGCCCGATGAGCATGAACGCCCACATCACGACGGGCCATGCCCCTGGGGTATTCACCAAGGGAGCGAACTGCAGGCGGTGGAGCTTCATGAACATCCACGCGTCGATACGCTCACTGTCCGCATACATACGCCACATACCCGTCTTGGGATCGACGTAGTAGGTATGGTGGTCCTTCGTGTCGATGGCGATGCGCCAGACGGGCAAGGGGGGAGCTTGCCAGCGCGGTGGATGTAGTACGTGTCGTACTTGTCCATCAGCTCGGCCGTGTAGTGGTGCCCTTCGCCGAAGACCGTGCGGATCTCGGTGACGATCTCGGCGCTGTCGAGGCTGAGGCGCTTGGGTGCTACGGAGCGACCATCATAGTAGTGCACCTCCTGCCCATCAGCCTTCAGCACGGGGATATGCCCCAGCGAGGTGAAGGTCAGGGCGCGTAGCTCGGGCTCTGCCTGACGAAGCGCCGTGAGGTCGGTGCAGTAGTCCGTCATGCCGAGCGGTCTTCCCTCGAGCTGCTCTACGGGGTAGTCCGTCGTCTCAGTATGGGGGAAGTGCACGACGGAGAGGAGCCCCGTCAGCACCCACGCGATGATGAGCACACCGCCGACGGTGCCGAAGAAGTGGTGCCACTGGTAGCGCTTGCGGGGGAAGGGCGAGAAGAGCTTCGCGGCCTTCTTCTTCGCACGGCTACGGTAGTGCACGATGCCGAGGTAGAAGCCCGTCAGCGCCATGAACGTACCGATAGCGCCGAGGACGATGATGACCCAGCGCCAGAGGTCGGCACGCGAGCGGATGTAGGTGAAGTAGATCCAGTGCGGGATAGCGCCAGCCCAGGCCCAGAGACGCTCGGTGCGGGTGGACTCCTGCAGCACGTCGCCCGTCACACTCGAGACATAGACCTCATGCCCTGCCCCACCGGTGAGGAGGAGGCGATAGAAGGGGGAGGTCCTCCTGAAGGCGTGAGAAGGGCGTCCACTGGTCAAGCTCCGTGAGGGTGTCGATGCGCTCGATGCGCTGCCCCCAGCGTGCGGCGATGGTCTCCAGATACGCTCTGTCGAGCTGGAGCGTGCGCAGGCTGTCGCCATCGAAGGCCAGCTCACGGCGCTCCCCCTCTACGGGGCGGATGACAAGACGAGCACGGCTGTCGGCATACGTCCCGCCAGAGACCTTCAGGCGCTCCAGCGGCACGGTGTCAAGCTGGAGGGAGGTGAAGAGGGCGTGCAGGCTATCTGTCGTGGGCAAGCTCTCGGGCAGACGAGTGCTGTGCTTCAGCTCCTCGTCCATCGAGTACTTGGGATAGGCGTGGTAGATAAGGACAAGGCCTGAGACGAACCAGGCCACGAAGAGGACGCTCATCAGCGCACCGAGGAAGCGGTGCGTGCGCGTCATGAAGGAGCGAAAGGTCATAGTTAGTCGAGGTCTGTGCGGTAGTAGAGGCTGATAGTAAGAGATCAGCCCCCCACCATACCATAGGCATAGCGGGGGGCTGATAAGAGCTTTATGAACTCGGTCGGGGGATTAGCCGTTGACCTTAGCCATGTGAGCTACGAGGTCGAGGACCTTGTTGGAGTAGCCGATTTCGTTGTCGTACCAGCTGACGAGCTTGACGAACTTGTCCGTCAGAGCGATACCAGCCTTAGCGTCGAAGATAGACGTACGCGTGTCGCCGAGGAAGTCGCTTGATACGACATCTTCGTCCGTGTAGCCGAGGATACCCTTGAGTTCGCCTTCAGAAGCCTTCTTGATAGCTTCGCAGATCTCTGCGTAGGTAGCAGGCTTAGCGAGGTTGACCGTGAGGTCAACGACAGAGACGTCGAGGGTAGGAACGCGGAAGCTCATACCGGTGAGCTTACCGTTGAGCTCGGGGATGACCTTACCTACAGCCTTAGCAGCACCCGTAGAAGAAGGGATGATGTTGCCAGCAGCAGCGCGGCCACCACGCCAGTCCTTGGCAGAAGGACCGTCGACAGTCTTCTGCGTAGCCGTCGTAGCGTGAACCGTGGTCATCAGACCGTCGGTGATACCGAAGTTGTCGTGGAGGACCTTAGCCAGGGGTGCGAGACAGTTCGTCGTGCAAGAAGCGTTAGATACGAACTGCGTGCCCTTGACGTACTTGTCGGTGTTGACACCGCAGACGAACATAGGCGTGTCGTCCTTAGAAGGAGCAGACATGACGACATACTTAGCACCAGCGTCGATGTGACCCTGAGCCTTTTCCTTAGAGAGGAAGAGACCCGTTGATTCGACGACGTACTCTGCACCGATTTCGTTCCACTTGAGGTCAGCGGGGTTCTTTTCAGCGGTGACGCGGATCGTCTTACCATTGACCACGAGGTGACCATCCTTGACTTCGACCGTACCGTCGAAGCGGCCATGCATCGTGTCATACTTGAGCATATAAGCCATATACTCTGCATCGAGGAGGTCGTTGATACCTACGATCTCGATGTCGCTACGCTTCTGGGCAGCACGGAAGACAAAACGGCCGATACGTCCGAAGCCGTTGATACCTACTTTAATCATCTTTATTATTCGTTTCGTTAAACTGATTTACTGAATCTCTCTGTTGCTGGATGATAGCCCCTTGGTGAGGGGAACATCCTGCGATACAAAAATTACAGAAATTTATCCACACCTATGGTTTATTTCCGAAAATATTTTGGTAAGTGCGTCCTTACCGCCCATTTTGCCCCGCAAACCACCCCACAAAGCCCCACCAACGACCTGCCGACGACCCGCTCCCCGACCTTCCTTCGCTCCCCTTCACCAGCCCTTTGCCTATACGCCCTCGCGAAGGGCAAAAAGTAACCAGTACTGGTCACTCGGCTGACCAGTACTGGTCGCAGCGCGAAGCAGTAGTGGTTGATATCAGTTACCAGTACTGGTCACTTCGGCAACCAGTACTGGTTTGCATATCCCCCTCCCCTTCTTGTCGTGACAGCCTTTCGCTATAGCTCTATCTATGATAGACACCGCTTGCACCACCACCCTACCACAGGGTGATAAATCAACCTATATAGTCGGTGGGCTGACCTATATTGCTCCGACGACGAAGCTATATAGGTCGCGATGACGACCTATATAGGTCAATCCGCCGACCAATATAGGTTCACACCACCCCATCCGCAAGACGGCATCCACCCCGCCCGTAGCAGGCTGAAGCCCAGCGCCGTGGGAAGCACCTTCTCCCCCCCTTGTTGCCGTGATTGATTTCTTGCTACATTTGTGATAGCAATCGTCTTACTATAACTCACGATACCAGTATAAAGAAGCGAAGCCCTTCAAGCCCTATTCGGCTGTGTGTGTGTGAGCGCCCTCGCCTCATACGGTAGTCAGCGGGCTCTCCACTTTGCCTAACGCACCACCCTTAGCCCCAAACGCCAACACCATCCAGGTCAACGACAAGCCTATCTTCAAGGTCTCTACCTCGGCTCTGAACCTCAAGGAGGTGCAACATCAATCCTCAATGCCTTCCATGTGATATCCTTCCCTCTTGCCTTACGGCGACAGGTCACCTGCAAAAGAAATTGAACACCATGAAGACTCTGACTAAATGCTTCCTACTCCTCGTAGTACTCCTCTGTAGTGAGCAAATTCTCTTAGCCCAAACTATCAAAGGCACCGTAGTAGATGCCGAAGGGAACCCTATCGAGTTAGCCCATGTCCTTGCTCGTAAGCGTGCGGACAGCACCTTCGTAGCAGGCTGTCTGACAGATGCCCAGGGGCGATTTGCTTTTGAAGCGCTGTCTGCGTCTGAGCATATACTCACCGCCAAGTGTATTGGCTACAAGGCTCGCACAATAGCAGCTCAGCCGGTCTATAATATCACATTGGAGGGTGATGCCACCGAGCTGTCAGAGGTCGTCGTGCTTAGCTCCTATGTCAAGCGTTCTCCCTCGGGCGATCTCTCTGTGCGCATCCAAGGTAATCCCATTGCTAAAGGGAAGAGCCTCATGGAGACCCTGCGCTATATACAGGGAGTCGAGGTGCTTAGTGGAAATATCTTGATCAATGGTAAAGACCATACCATCATCTATCTTGGAGATCGCAAGATTACGGCCGAGCAATTACGCTCCATCCCGACCAATATGGTGAAGCAAATCGAGGTGATACCCAATGCAGGAGCTTCTTTTGGGCAAGAAGCCCAAGGAGGCATCGTGCGTGTAACTCTTCGACAGAAGGAGGGACTTATTGGGGCAATTGACTTGACTGCACAAGCAGATGGAGAGGGTTTTGTAGATGCCATCCTCACTCCTACGCTACAATATCAGTTTGGTAAGCTATCTGTATATAACAGCCTTAAACTGGGGTCGGGGAATTATCGCACAAGGTACAAGCGTCAAGATAACTACGGCTCGCATCGGGTAGATAGGACGTTTCATTCGGATAAGGAGTCCTTGGCTCTTCACGAGAATTTGGGGCTACAGTATCAGCTTACTCCGACGCAATCCCTGCAAGTTTATGGAGGGCTATATCTGATTAAGGACCGCATCAATCAAACCAACCACAACGGGCAGCTGCTCAGTCTGAGACAAAAGACCCAAAGCTCTTTTGTCGAAGGCAATGCGGGCTTGCTCTATCGAGCTAATCTGAATGTCGGGAAAAACTCTTCCTTCTCTACCAAGGTCGAGTATCTCAGTCAGAGCAATAGCGATCATATAGACTATGAGCTCAATACTCATACAGAGACTGAACTGAGGCAGAGGCTCTCCTACCTCTATGTGGAGCCTCGTTTAGAACTGAAGTCGAGCAAGGGAAGTAGTGTAAACTTGGGGATTCGCTTTAGCCGTCTGAGGGACAGAAACGAAATGTCGGGTATCGCCAGCACAATACTCACTCAAGTAAAGCAACAAGACTTCCAGATCTCTGGAGGGGACTTTGCCCCGTGGATAGAGTACAGTCGCATGATTGGTCAGCGAGCATTCGTGCAGGTAGGGCTGACCTATCAGCTAACAGATATGAAGTATAGCGATTATCTCAATCGGATTGCGTCTATCAACAATCGTTATTCGGGTCTGTATCCCAATGTCCAGTTGCAATATATGCTCAACCCGCAGAAGCAGTCGGGTATATCTATAGCTTATCGACGAGACTATTCGCTGCCTAATTATGGCTACTATAGCCCTGTGGCTGTCTATCAAAACGAGAAGCTGTATAGCATAGGTAACCAAAATCTAAAGGAAGAAACCTTTCATTCTGTAGAGGCGAATTACTACATCAATCCCAATTGGATCCTGACTTATAGGCTAAAGAGCGGTGCGAACATCATACACCTGCTTGCTCATCGAGATCCCATTCAGTCCGATGTGGTGTACACGAGACCCGAGAATAGTGGCACGAGTCTACAGCACTATACTTCCCTCTCCTATACAGCCAGTGTATCGGACTTTTGGCAGACAAATAATAGGGTCTTTGTGAGACACAATACAGAGAAGAGCCCTGGTAAGACCGTCTCCAGCGCTTGGCTGGGCTGGAGTGCTACCCAGCAGTTTAGATTGAGTGAGACAATGGGACTAACGCTATCGGCTACAGGACAGACAGCAGAGAAGCATCTAAGCCATGAAGTAGGGCTACGCTATGATATAGATGCAGGTGTCTATATGAGCTTGCTGAATGATCGGCTACAGATCAATCTTGGGACGCTCAACCTTATTCATAATAGAGCGGTCATGCGTGTCAAAACAGATTTTGCAGAGCTCGAGCGTACGGATTTATCTCCTCGTAGACGCCTCAAACTAAGCGTGACATGGCACTTCTCCAGCGGAGATAAGATCAAGCGCAGCAGTTCGCGTACTGTTAATTCGCCCACCAGAGAGACCCCTACACTGTAAGGCTTGATACTATCCCTCCCCTCGCAAGTATAGTCAGCAAGCCCCCTGATGCATACAAATAGCCATGCGTCAGGGGGCTCTTTCTTTGCGCCTTTCTTGTGTGCATATCTTTTACTAAGTTTGTGGTAGACAACTGAATCTGAAGACATCGAGTCAACGCCACAAACGTCTTACCATAACTCACGACACCATTATGAAGAAGAGAGCCCTTCATAGCCTATTCGCCTGTCTCTGTGTGAGCGCCCTCGCCTCATGCGGAGCTCAGCAGGCGCTCTGCTTTGCCCCACAAACAGCGCTCGACACAAGCACCAACACGATCAAGGTCGCTGATCAGCCCGTCTTCAAGGTCGCTACCTCGGTACTGAACCTCAAGGAGAAGCAACTTGCGCTGAACAAGGAAGCGCTGCCGAAGGAGCGGGCAGCGTATATCGCCTCCATTCTCAAGGAATGCCACTCGACCCAAGACACCATCATCGCCGATTCGCCGAGCTTCACCCTCGTAAAGAGCACGGGCACTCATAGTAAGCGTGATGTCGGCTACATGTATAGCTATCAGCTCGACTTCGAGTCAGGGCGCTGGGTCTGCATAGGTCTTGATACAGCAACGGAGCGTGTGCCGACGATGGATGGAGTGTGTGGATTTCTACGGAGGGTCTATGTGATCAAGCGGAGGAATCGCGTGATCGTCAAGGATTCTTTCGGAGATATCGCCATCGTCTATGTCCTACAAGGACGAGATCGCAAAGCTCCTTTCATCGACACCTCTGCTTGGCGACCCGCCGACATCTCCGCTATGATTTCGACAGCGTACTATATTCAGAGGGAGTTCGATCCCAAGAGCCATGCCGTAGCGACTGGGAGGTATGTAAAGTAATCCACTAAGCCATGAAGAAGCTATTCACCATCGTCCTCTGCTGCCTCTGCGCCCAGATCACGCTGCTCTCGCAGATCATATACTCGGGGCGGGTCATCTCGTCCGAAGACAAGGCGCCGATTCCCCTGGCGAACATCGTCCTCTTAGCGCAAGACTCCTCCTTCATCGCTGGTGGGGTCACCGACGAGCTCGGGCGCTATTCGATCACGACGGAGCAAGGGAAAGTCCCGCAGTGGATACGAGCGACCTGCATCGGCTATGAGGATCTACTGCGACCTATCAGCCGTTACCCTCGGGAAGGTGCGGAGATCATCTTAGAGGTACAGACCAATCAGCTGCAGGATGTGACGGTTCGGGCGAAGCGCAAAGCCTTCAAGCTGAAGGATGGTGCATTCGTTGCCAATGTCTCGGCGGTGCCTTCACTCAGGAATAGCGGCTCGATCGACAACCTCCTGAACCGTATCCCCTTCGTGCAGGATCAGGCGGATCCTATTCTGTGCTGGGGACGGGTGGTGAGGCTACACTCTACCTGGATGGCCAGCGGGTGCAGGATGCGAGCATCCTCCAGCACCTCCGCTCCCAAGATATCGCAAGTGTCGAGGTCATCAATACCCCTGGTGCCCAGTACAAGACCTCCACGAATTCGGTGATCAAGATCCACACGATCAAGAAGCAGAATATGACCAGCTTCTCTGCTTCGCAATACGCTCTCCTGCAGAATCGCCTCAGCACCTATACTGGTGTCAACGTCGCTCACAGCAATGCTCGGGCTTATTGGAACTTCAATGCGGGCTATAGCCGCGCAGCGACGGTGAGTGGGAATAGCGATTACTACAGCATACCGAATGGGAGTGGAGACCTATTGGAGACCTTCAGCTCGTCAGATATGACGAATCGAAGTGACATCTTCATGGGCGGCTTAGGGCTGAACATATCCCCAGCTAAGGAGACGAACATCGGCTTTGTCTCCAACCTCAAGGTGGTTGCTGTGACGATCGATTACGCTTCTGAGGGGCTGATCCACAAGGAGAGCGGGATCGTACGCCTGAATACTCCCTATACCTCCCAAATAGATTCACGTCCCTACAAATCCACTTCTAGCCTCTATTACAATGGGAAGATAGGGACGACGAGTGTGAATGTCACCGATGAGATCCTTCTGGGGAGTGCGACGAAGTCCTCCGTATACGACGAGGCGGGTACTTCGGCACATGCGCAGACCAAGGGGGCTGATCGCTATGGCATGAACTCCCTGATGCTGTCCTTCCAGACACCTGTCAAGGGGGTGAAGCTGGGTTACGGTGCTGAGCTGGCCTTGAGCTTCAATAAGAATGAGCTGCAGCAGACGGAGCAAGGCATCGTGACTGACGTCATTAGCTCCACGGTGAAGAATGGCCAAACGCTACTGGGCACCTTCGTTGATGTGAGGGCTCAGTGGCTGGGGCTGTCATGGTATGCAGGCTTGCGATATGAGTATGAAGCCTCTTCCTATACGCAGAATGGTACGCGTGTCACCCGTCAGAAGCCCTCCCCTCACTTCCTAAGCCCCAGTTTCTCGCTGTCTTATTCGGGCGAAGACCTCCAAGCTACACTGTCTTATCGTAAGAGCCTCCACCGCCCAGCGTACTCGTCCTTGAATAACTTCACACTCCTCGAGAATCAGTACGTCTACCAGCAGGGTAGTCCCTTCTTACTCAACGAGACCAATGATGCCCTACAGCTCCTCGGCACGTACAAGACGCTGTCCTTCAGCGCCAGCTATAACTACATTCGGAATACGGCGACCACAGCGCTAGCCCGCCACGAGACGAAGGCCGACGTGCTGCTCAAGCGTAGGATAAATATCCCCAGCTATTCGACGCTCTCGCTGGGGCTGAATTGGAGTGATTCATTCGGTCCGTACTCTCCATCAATCGAGGTGGGATTCCAAAAGCAGCTCCTCAAGTACAGTGGCTTGACCTTCGATCGCCCGATGCTGGAGCTCTCGACAAGCCATTATGTAGAGCTGGGGAAGGGCTGGAGTGTGAACGCTGACGCCAGCTACTCAAGTAGAAGTCATAGCCTCTTCAGTGAGTACTCTGCTAAGTGGAGCTACAGCCTGATGCTATCCAAGGAGATAGGGAACTTCACCTTTGACCTCAGCCTGCAGAACCTCTTCCTTGACAACAAGCAGTACAGGGACGCGCAGGATGGCAGGCATCTTTGCGCAGGAGATCGAAGCGCGGGACTTCTCGGGCGCCGGCTTGAACGTCTCCTACCGCATCCATTCCGTCAAGGCAGCCTACCGCAACAAGAAGACCAGCAGCGAAGGCCAGCGCTTTTAGCTCTCACCGTATGAGCCATAAACATACAAGCGCCCACGGGCTCGGTAGCATCGGCTGCCGAGCCCGTGGGCGCTTTGGTGGGAGCGGTGAAGGGCGGGGCTACGCTTCGTCTTCGATGAACTGATCCACGAAGAGCGACGTGCCGTCCCACACCGCAAACGAATTGTACTGGAGCCAGTCGCCGAGGATGACGATACGCTTGTCGCCACGCAGCGCCAGGTCAATCAAGAGGTGGCGATGCCCGAAGAGGTAGTAGTCGATCTCGGGGTGCTCGGCAGCATAGGCCTTGGTCCAGCGCACCAGCCACTCCTTCTCGACGTCGAAGTAATCATTCTGATAGGCGTGGGGCACCTCGCCGAGGGTGGCGCGCTTGAGGCCCTTCTTTCGGCTACGTAGCGAGCAGGAGAGAGCGAAGCCTACCGTCCAGCGGGGGTGGACAGCGGCATAGAGCACCTGCGCCAGACGGCAGCGGAAGAGGCGGTAGAGGAACTTATCCATGCGGCGGTAGCCACAGTACTCCTCGTCGCCATGCGCCAGACGGAAGGTCTTGCCATCGAGCTCGATGACCTCGGCGTGGTGGTGGACCTGCGCCCCCAGCTCCGTCTGCATATAGTCGGCGAACCACACATCGTGGTTACCCGCGAAGAAGTGGATCTCGATACCACGGTCACACATCTGGGCGACTTGGCCGAGGAAGCGCACGTGTCCACGGGGGACGACCGCACGGTATTCGAACCAGTAGTCGAACATATCCCCGAGGAAGTAGACCGCACGCGCCTCATCCTCGATGCTTCGCAGCCAGCGCACCAGGCGCTGCTCTACGGCACGAGGATCCGCGTGATAGCCCGAGCCGAGGTGGGCATCACTGGTGAAAAAGACCTTCTTGCGCTCGCTCATCGCTACTAAAGGAAGCCTAACTCCAGCATCGCCTCTTCGCTCATCATATCCTTGTTCCACTCGGGCTCGAAGGTGAGCTGTATCTCGACACCCGTGACGCCCTCGACGTCCTCGACCTTCATACGCACGTCCTCGAGGATGAAGTCGGCGGCGGGACAGTTGGGTGCCGTGAGGGTCATCGTGATGGTGACGAACTTCTCATCGGTGAGCTCCACGCAGTAGATCAGCCCGAGGTCGTAGACATTCACGGGGATCTCGGGGTCGTAGACGGTGCGTAGTGCGGCTACTATATCTTCCTCTATACGGAGGTATTCGTTCTCTAATTCTTCTTCCATAAATATTCGTTGAGGGGAGGGTAAGGCTCCCCCGTAGTATAAACAATTAACGTAAGGAAACGGACGTCTTGCTACAGCTGCAGCGTGCGGTCACATGCCGCGGCGACGTCAGGATGGTGGGTGATGAAGATGATAAGGCGGTCCGAGGCGTGCTCACGGAGGTTCTTGAGGAACTGCGCTTCCGTGGCTTGGTCAAGCGCCGAGGTCGCTTCGTCGAGCAGGAGGATACGCCCAGGACGAAGGAGCGCGCGGGCGATAGCGATGCGCTGTGCCTGCCCTTCGGAGAGGCCCAGCCCACGCTCACCGATGGTCGTATCAAGGCCCTTCGGTAGCTCGAGCACGAAGTCCGCGATAGCCAGATGTAGCACCTTATGCAGGTCGGCCTCCGTAGCGAACTCATCGCCGAGGAGGAGATTCTCACGGATCGTCCCGCTGAAGAGCGAGCCGCCCTGCGGGACATAGACGAAGTTCGAGCGCGTCGTCTCGCTCACCACATAGCTGCTGTCACCGGAGTAGAGGCGGATAGCCCCCTCGACAGGCGCGACAAGGCCGAGCAGTAGACGCAGGAGCGTGGTCTTACCAGCGCCCGTACGCCCCATAAGCGCCACCATCTCGCCCGTCGAAGCCTCGAGGGAGAAGTGGCGGTAGATCCACTCTTCGCCGTCGGGATAATGGAAGCCCATATCCTCGACAGCGAGGCGGATAGGGCTGGTGAGCTGGACACTGCGGCCGATCTGCTCGGTCTTGAACTCGAGGAGATGCGCCAGACGGTCCAGCGAGCTCTTCGCTGAGATGAGTGTCGGAAGGAGGCTGATAAGCGTCGTCAGCGGACTCTGGATACGTGCCACGAGCTGGAGGAACGACGTCATGAGCCCGAAGGAGATCGTGCCACCATATAGCCCGCGAGCACTCCAAAGGAAGGCCACGAGGTAGCCACACGAGAAGGCTCCCTGCATGATGAGGTTCGCGAAGACTGAGACGAAGGTCTGGCGCTTCACCGCACCGAGGTACTGCCCTTGGCGCATCGCCAGATGGTCGATGGAGGAGGCTTGGTGCTCGAAGGTACGGATGACGGTCTGGTTCATCAGCGACTCCTGGATGTGCGCCGTGATCTCACTCTCCGACTGCTTCATCTCATCGGTGTAGCGACGCATGCGCTTGTAGTAGACCTTGCTGAAGACTGCGAGCAGCGGCATCCCCACGCCGAGGATAAGAGCCAGCGGAGGGCTGAAGTAATACAGGAGACAGAGAGCGCCGACAAGCTGCGCTAAGGCGATGAGTGCTGACGGCAGGGACGTGACGAAGAGCGCGACGAGGCTGTCGGTGTCCTTGAGCATGCGCACGACCATATCACCGCTGTGCATCTGCCCGAGGTGCGACCAGCGCGTGTAGAGCAGGTGTGCAAAGACCTTCGACTGCACGGCATTGCTCATGCGTGCAGCGGTATAGTTCGAGAGACGGACGGTGATGACTCGGCAGAGGACCTGCAGAACGAGTGTGAGGATGAGCGCTACCGAATAGGTGTGTATGGAGCCACCGCGCTGGTGTGCGGCGATATCAATGACGCACTTCGATAGCCAGATGAAGACCAGGTTGGTGGAGACGGTCCCCAAGCCAAAGAGGAGGATCAGCAGGATGCCCCACTTATGCCCTCTAAGTATGAAGCGTACCAGGTCGATCATCTCCGCCGACGGATCATGAGCATGAGGTGTCCAAAGACAGAGCCCCAGATGATGCGTGAGGCATGGGTCGGCGTGATGGCGTAGAGTTGACGAGAGCGGCGCATCTTGAAGCGGAACTTACGCCAGTTGGTCACCCACTTATTCTGAGCCTTGATAGGGCGCTGGGCGAAGCCGAAGTTCCCGCTATGCATCACGTCACGGATGATCTGCTCGGTGTGCGGATCATCCTGAAGAAGCAGGGGGAAGGGGAAGATCTCCGGCGAGACACGCAGGTAGCGAATAGCGGCCTGCGCGAAGAGCTGCATGGGATAGAGGATGTCGAGATCCTTCGCTATGCTGAGGATCTTCTCTTCATCAAGCTGGCCCTTGAGCCTCGTCATCATCAGCAGCCAGTCGCTGTACTGACGGAAGCCGACGCCCCAGTGAAGCCAATGGAAGAAGAGATGGATGAAGATATAGACGACATTCAGCTCGTGGGGGAGCGTCTGGATGGTGTAGTCCCCATGGTGCTGGGTGATGAGACTCCCACTGCTGATAGCCTCTTGGATGAGGGCATCGAAGCGTCTATTGTGGCGCTTGTGGTCGAAGAAGACGGCACGAGCGTGGTTCTCCACGATGGTGCGCCCATAGGTGAAGGCCGTATGGCCATAGCGCACCTCGGAGTCGTCGTGGAGCCTGTGACCGGCCTTGCGCAGGAGCTCATTGCCCCGCTCGTAGTCGGCATCCGAATGGAAGAGGATATCCAAGTCGCCTCCAGAGCGGAGTGCGGCATCGGGATAGAAGCAACCAAGACTCAGCCCCTTGAGTAAGATGAAGGGCAGGCCTGCGGCTTCATAGGTCTTCTTTAGCTGGCCTAAGGCTTGGTTAGATAGGCATTACCCCGCCGTGTGAGCTCGATCTCTGAGAAGATCATCAGGCGCATGTCGCGGTTGGGCAGGGCTTCCTTCGGCAGGGTAAGTATACGGTCCCCGACGAAGGCAGGCACTGCATGCGATGTCGCTAAGCGGTGGATCCTACGCCACGACGCCTCCTCCAGACCCGTGAAGTCACGGGCCTCGGGGAGCTCTGAGTGTAGGGCACAGCTCAGGAGCTTGAGGAATAGCTCCTCATCATGCGAGAGCGGGGCTATTTGGCTCAACAGATGATACCGGCCTCTTTGAGCATTTGCGAAAGGAGCTCGACGTCAGCACGTGCCTGCTCCTGGCTCACTTCATAGCGGTCGGTGAGTAGCTCGACCCAGTCCTCAAGGGTGAAGTCGCGCTCACGCACGCTCTCGATGAGGTAGGCTGCACTATCGTTGAGGCTCACCGCCTGCGTGTAGTCCAAGCTATCTCCCGAGCCTGCGATCATGATATACTCATCCGCAATCTTACGTAGAGAGATGTGGTCTTTAATTCTCATTATCTGTGATACGTTTGTCGTTTAGTCGTCTGTTGGGGTGGCTAATCCCAGTCCTCATCCCAGTCGAAGAGGTCGAGATCCTCAGGCATGTCCTCGGCGAACTGATCCAGATCGCGGCGGTCCTTCTTCGTAGGACGGCCGAGACCCTTGGCTCGATCGACGAAGCCCGAGATACGCTGCAGCTCGAGTAGCTCGTATTGTGCGGCGGGCGTGACGTTCTCCATGAACTCAGGCACGCGCTTGGCACCGACACGACTCGAGAGGAGCTCTACCACCCGGAAGGAGTATTCGACCGGCGGCTTGCGCACCGAGACGATGTCACCTCGCTGGAGGGTACGTGAGGGCTTGACAGTCACTCCGCCGATGCTGACGCGCCCTTTCTTGCACGCATCTGTGGCCAGCGAACGGGTCTTAAATATGCGGACTGCCCATAGCCACTTATCGACGCGTACTTCTCCCATGCTTTGTGGTATATAACTACAGCAAAGATATGTATTCTCTTTGAAGAAGTAACATAAGTGGTGTTATTCCAGCGTTATCGTGTGCGCACGTGCTCGGCTCCTTAAATATAGGAGTTGGTCCGGCATGAGGGCGTAGGCGTCCTCGTAGTGCTGGTAGAAGAGCTTCCAGTCAGCACAGCGCGCCAGCTCGTAGGCCTTCTTGCGCTGGGCCTTCTGCTCGTCGGGCGTCAGCGCGAGCTGCTCGCCGATGAGGCGGGAGATCGCCTCGATCGTCTCGGGGATGTTGGTGTCCGTACGCTCGACGATATGCACGGGCTTGTGAGGTGCGGAGGCGAAGGGCTTCTTCGCCTGCTCTTCCTCAGCCCACAGGCCGAAGCCCGCCAGTGTCGTCGTGATCGTAGGTACGCCGTAGCGCACACTCTCCAGCGGTGTATAGCCCCAGGGCTCGTAGTAGCTGGGATAGATAGTCAGGTCCATACCCACGAGGAGGTCGTAGTAGCTTTGGTCAAAGATACCGTCGAGCCCATTGAGGTAGCAGGGCACGAAGACGACCTTCACACGGCGGTCCGTGCGGTCGAGGCCACGATGACGGATGTGGCACACAGCGCGGTCATGCTCGGTATTGTACAGCCAGTGGCTGAGCATGGGATACTGCAGGGGGGCTCTCCTGCTCATCCTGCGGATGTGAGAGGAGGTACTGCAGGTCAGCACGGGGGCCAGCCTGCCATGCAGGCACGAGGAGGAAGGCCACGATGTCGCGGTCACCCGTATAGCTCTCGGCGAAGTGGTGCAGGGACTCGATGAAGAGGTCGATCCCCTTATTGCGGTACTCATAGCGTCCGCCGAGAGAGATGAAGAAGGAGCGTGCAGGATCGATGTGCTGCCCGTAGAGGCGTGAAGCCACAGCAGCGAGGAGACGGCGTGACTTACGGCGCTTCGAGAGCATGGGAGCAGCGAGGGGGGAGGTCCCGACGTGGAAGCCATTGGGCAAGACGACGGGTTCGCGCCCGAGGAGCTGCTTGGCTTCGCGGGCGGTGAGCTTGCTGACGGTAGCGAAGACGTCGGCCTTGTGTGCGGCGAGCTTCTCTACCTCGTGCTTAGCTTCGACACCCAGCTCGCGTGCCATCTGGTCGCCATCGTAGGCATCCATATAGGTGTAGAGCTCCTTGTCATTCCCCGCGATAGAGCGGCCGACGGTCGTGGCGTGGGTGATGAAGAGCGTGCGGACGCTGGGGGCTTGCTGTCGCAGGTAGAGCAGACCCATGGCGGTCTGCCACTCGTTGAAGATAGCGATGGTGCGCTCATCACTGCGCCAGGCGGCGATGCTGGCCATGAGGCGCGCGGCGGCGATACTGAAGAGACTGCTCTCGTCATAGTCCCCATAGCCCTTGTCGCTCTCGAGGCCATAGGCCTTCCAGAGCTCGAAGTAGAGATCATCCTTCTCCCTCCACAGGGGCTTGAAGTCCACGAGGAGTACGGGGGGGCTCACCCTCGATACCCCAGCGACCTGCTACGACACGCAGACCGAGGCTCGGGAGGACCTCCCGCAGCCAGCCTTGGAGCTCGGGGATCTCTCCGGGGGTGAAGTCAAGGGGCAACGCCGCACCTTCGTCGGCGAGGAGTGGCCCGATAAAGCATACCTGTGCGGGGTGGTGCTGGGTCATCACGTCTGCACGTGAGGAGAGGACGGTATAGATCCCTCCCATCTTATTGCAGACTTCCCAACTGGTCTCGAGGATCATAATCGTAGTACAGTGAAGGTAATGAATGTATCTTGCCGTGAGGTCCCAGCCAGCCAGGCTGTAACCTTTGTCTCAAAGTTAAGCATTCGCCCCCAAATGACCACATCTCTTTATTACATTTCCTTAGTAAGCCCCACCCCACCCACGGGGAGTGCCCCACTCACTTGGACACAACAATCTCTATACCAATGACATTAGTACGAAGAATACCCCTCGTTCACGCTGCTCATCTCGGCTCGTCAGAAGCGCTTCGTATCGTGCTCTTTCTCAGAAGCCTACGAAGGCGGGAAAGTAACCAGTACTGGTCACTTGGCTGACCAGTACTGGTCGCAGCGCGAAGTAGTACTGGTTGATATCAGTTACCAGTACTGGTCACTTCGTCGACCAGTACTGGTTCGTATATCCCTCTCCTCTTCTTGTCGTGACAGCCTTTCGCTATAGCTATACCTATGGTAGGCGCTGCTTGCACCACCACCCGACTACAGGGAGATAAATCGACCTATATTGGTCGGTGGGCTAACCTATATTGCTCCGACGACGAAGCTATATAGGTCGCGATGACGACCTATATAGGTCAGCCCGCCGACCAATATAGGGTTCACACCACCCCTTCCGTAAGACGTATCCGTCCCTCCCATAGCTCCCCGCCATACTCCCCGCCGAAAGGGCTAACTTTGACCAGCTCTATATTATCCAGCGGGGAGGCAGGGGCGTTACGCGTGAGCAGATAATTGCCCAGCTCGAATGAGCCATAGCAAAAGACGCAGAAAGTATATTAATGCAAATGCAAATAGAAATGTCTGGATATACATGGGAATCGGTACTTTTACTGACTTAGAACGTATTTGTTGAGCACAGGGGCTTTCTAGCGCTTCAGCATTCCTGATATTTAGAAATACCATACTAACAACTAAACTGATTTTGTCGATATGAACTATATCAAACAAACTAGAATCGAAAATGTAGTAGGATTTTGCCCTCACAATGGAGACTATAGCTATGAAAGAAAAGGAAGGAGTTACCTAGTCCTTGACGGGGTGATTCTAGAGAAAGGGGAGGCACCTTGTGCTCTCTCTCTTAGAGGGACGCATATGTATGTTTGGTATGCTTCGGGAAGATTTGAATTATACAGGGGTCATGTACTTGTGAAAGAAATAGGAGGAAATACTAATCTCTTAAACGAACAAACTCAGTATATAGGCACGCATTTATTGGACTTGGCAACTTTCCAAACGTATTACAATTATGCGTTCCCTATTGACGAACATCCTGTTTTATCTGACTCCATTCCATATATGCTGTATGTCGAAGACGATGTGATAATAGCATACGATAATTTTCGCAAGAAAGAGATTAGGCGCATTGATAATAAGACTGAGGCTCTATGGTCTTTCCCCTTTGTAGATCTTGGTGAGGATAATATCTACACGCCAGGGGAAGTAGATCACATCGTCAAAATACTGGGGATTGTTAATGATTTGCTTTGGTTCTCCACTCAGTTTGGTCGTTTAGTTGCTCTTGATGTAGCTACAGGGAAAGTGGTATATCAGCTTTCGGGCAATCCTGCAGATCAGGACAAAGTAGAATACACTCAAGTAGCAGGACTCGGAGATTGTTTTTATCGGGAGTCTGATAGATCTATTGTTTGTATTAGTTACTTGGGCTTTCAGGTGATTGACGCCACTACAGGTGACCTTGCAGAGAGTTGTGTCTTTTTAGAGGAAGATCTCGATGGTATTGGTAGGTTTGATTATATCTACGCTCCCAATCTTCAGGGTGATTACTTTACCTTTCTGGCGGAGATGAAAACTGATAGGTACGGCATAGGCCGAGTAGGGATCTTTGATTTGAAAGCTCGTAAGCTACTTTGGACAGAGGAGGTAATTCCCTTTGAGGAAAGAAAGGCAACTCGTAATCACTTGGTCACCCCCCAACCGCTTTACATATCAGGCGATAAGCTGTACATTAAAGATGTGAAAGATACCCTACATATCTTCCAGAGAGAGTAGATGGTGTAGATGATTTTGCTCCGTTTCTAATATAAGTAGATATATATAAATGTAAGATTGGTATTCTTCATCGCTCTCTCTTACTTGGGGTCGTTGTCCGTGTATACGACATCGTAGCTGATGAGAGAAGGTTGGGATAGACTCCGTGCATATTGTCGGCGACCGCATCCCCTCCTCCGCAAGCCCGCATGCTACCGCCTCGTAGCACTCCAGCGGGCAAGCCCACCAAAAGCCTTACCTTTGTACTCAATAGCTGGTGCCAGAGAGACGCTACCATGACAAGCTCCCCCTCTGACTACTAACTGAAACCGACTTAATGAAACTTCATCATAGCAGACAGCGTGCGCTCCTGCTATTGTGCCTCCTGCTCCTTCCTCTGACTAAGGCTTGGGCTGCTGGGCATATTGACAGTATCCACGTCCTCGAGGGCGTGGTCGTCACGGAGCGCTTGATCCCGAAGGATGTCATACCCGCACAAGTCTTGGGCGGGCGCGACCTCCAGCGCCTTAGTGCCGTGAGCGTAGCTGACGCCTTGCGCTACTTCGCGGGTGTCCAGATCAAGGACTACGGCGGCATCGGGGGGGCTGAAGACGGTGAACGTGCGTAGCATGGGCTCCCAGCATGTGGGCGTCTTCTATGATGGCCTGCAGCTGGGCAATGCGCAGAACGGGCAGATAGACCTCGGGCGCTTCTCCCTCGACAACATGGAGACCGTCTCCATATATAATGGTCAGCGTAGCACCATCCTCCAGCCTGCGAAGAGCTTCTCCTCGGCAGCCGCGCTCTACATGACGACGCGCCGCCCTACCTTTGTACCCCAGCGCAAGACCAACCTCAAGGCAGCTCTCAAGGTAGGCTCCTTCTCCACCATCAATCCCTCCCTCCTCTACGAGCAACGCCTCTCCCCCAGCCTCGACCTCTCGATGAGTGGCGAATACCTCTATACCTCGGGGCGCTACCGCTTCACCTACAAGAAGAAGGACGGCTACGACACGACGTCCGTTCGTCACAACGGCGATGTCCACTCCCTGCGCCTCGAGACGGGGCTCTTCGGACGACTTGACGAAGGTGAGTGGCGCGCCAAGGCTTATCTCTATCGCTCGGAGCGTGGCTACCCAGGGGCCTTCGTGCGCGAAGAGCCAGGGAAGTTCAAGCATGAGGACCGTCAGTGGGATACCGACGTGATGGCGCAAGGCACACTGCGCAAGACCTTCGGCTGGTACACCCTGCTGGCCAATGCGAAGTACGCCTACGACTACCTCCACTACCTCTCCGACCCACGGCTGGATGTGACGACGATGTACGTCGACAACCATTACCACCAGCAGGAGGGCTATCTCTCCACCGCCCATCAGCTCAGCCTCGGCGACGACTGGCGCGTGGCACTGGCCTCCGATGCGCAGTACAATAGCCTCACGGCCGACCTCTACGCCTTCGCCTACCCCACCCGCCTCACACTCCTCACCGCTGCGGCTGCCGACTACAGCCATGGCGGACTGAAGGCACAGGCCAGCCTCCTGCACACTACGTCCATGACTGGACGAAGGCTCAGGGCGGACAAGCCCCCGAGAAGAGCGAGTGGACACCCACCCTCATCGCCAGCTACAAGCCCCTGAGTCAGCACGACCTCAGCCTGCGTGGATTCTACAAGCGGATCTTCCGCATGCCGACCTTCAACGACCTGTACTATACCTTCATCGGGAATAAGTACCTCCGCCCCGAGTACACCACGCAGTACGACCTCGGCGTGGTCTACACGAAGGCCTTCCAGCGCGGAGCTCTGCGCCGCATGGAGGTGCAGGCAGACGGCTATCTGAACTATGTCGATGACAAGATCATCGCCATGCCGACCTCGAACCAGTTCCAGTGGACGATGGTCAACCTCGGGCATGTCCGCATCCGCGGTATCGACCTCGCGCTCGAGACGCAGTGGCTGATAGGTGCCGTCACCGCCTCGACACGCCTCACCTATACCTATCAGAAGGCCCAAGACCTCACCGATCCCTCCGACAGCTACTATGGAGGACAGATACCTATATCCCTTGGCACAGCGGATCAGCCATCGTCACCCTCGGCTGGCGTGGCTGGGAGCTGAACTACAGCTTCATCTACACGGGCGAGCGCTATGATGCCAGTGCCAACATCCGCGAGAACTATATCCGCCCCTGGTATACCAGCGACCTTACACTATCCCGCCCCTTCTCTCTCCGTGGCCACAGCCTACGACTGACGGCAGAAGTAAGCAACATCTTCGACCAGCAGTACGAGGTCGTGCGCTCCTACCCTATGCCTGGCGCCCACGCCAAGGTCAAGATCGAATACACACTATGAAAGTCTTACGCATCCAACACCTCCTACTGAGCCTCCTCGCTGGGGCAACAGTCCTTCTCTCCTCCTGTCGCAAGGAGGATGAGATCATCCCCTCTACCGAAGAGCAAGGGGGGGAAGCCAGAACCTGCTGGCCCGATTAAGGGCTTCTTCCTCCTCAACGAGGCGAACATGGGCTCCAATAAGTCCACCCTCGACTACTACGACTACGAGACCGGTAAGTACACCCGCAATATCTATGCGGAGCGCAATCCCGGAGTCGTCAAGGAGCTCGGTGATGTAGGTAACGACCTACAGATCTATGGCAACCGCCTCTATGCCGTCATCAACGTCTCCCACCTCATCGAGGTGATGGACGTACGCACCGCCAAGCATATCGGCAAGATCTCCATCCCCAACTGCCGCTACATCACCTTCAAGGATGGCTTCGCCTACGTCAGCTCCTACGCTGGCCCCGTCCAGATCGATCCCAATGCACGCCTCGGCTATGTAGCGAAGGTCGATACCGCCACCCTCAAAGTCGTAGCGGAGTGCCCCGTAGGCTACCAGCCCGACGAGCTCGTCATCTCTGGAGATAAACTCTATGTAGCGAACTCCGGTGGCTACCGCGTACCCAACTACGACAAGACTATCTCCATCATCGACCTGAAGACCTTCACCGAGGAGAAGAAGGTCGATGTGGCGATCAACCTCCACCGCCTCGAGCTGGATAACTACGGGAAGATCTGGGTATCCTCCCGCGGTGACTACTACAAGGTCCCCTCAAAGATCTTCGTCTTCGCCCCCAAGACCGAGCAGGTCACCAAGACACTTGACGTCTCCTGCTCCAACATGACTCTCGCTGGTGACTCCCTCTTCGTCTACAGCACCGAATGGAGCTATATCACGGGAGCGAACACGATCAGCTACACCGTCATCGACACCAAGAGTCAGGAGGTCATCGACCGTAACTTCATCAAGGACGGCACGGAGAAGGATATCAAGATCCCCTATGGCATCGCTGTCAATAGAGAGCAGGGAGAGTTCTACGTCACAGACGCTAAGAACTATGTGACTCCAGGGCGCCTCCACTGCTACGACCTCAAGACAGGGAAGCGCAAGTGGACCGTCAAGACGGGCGATATCCCCGCGCATTTCGCCTTCACCCGCTACGAACTCCAGCCCCTCAAACCCTCAACTCCACAACAGTAATGAAACCTCATATCCAGCGCGCCTTCACGGCGCTCACCCTCATCGCTTCGCTCTCCTTCGCAGCATGTAAGAGCGATACCCCGACGCCTACACCTACACCTACACCTACACCCACGCCGCAGCCACAGCCGGTCTTCCCCAAGCCCGACGTCAATCCCAATGCGACGCCTACGTCACCCGCGTCCTCGAGTACCTCCCTGCTGTCGGCCAGTTCACCAACACCCTCCCCGAATATGAGGCGGGTGACACACAGGAGGATATGAACCGCAAGGCCCTCGAGTACCTCAAGGATAACCAGCGCGGCCTCGTCACCCTCGGTGGCTGGGGTGGCTACATCATCGTGGGCTTCGACCACACGATCCTCAATGTCCCTGGCAAGCGTGACTTCCGCGTCCTTGGCAATGCCTTCTTCGGCAACGCCAACAAGGAAGCCTATGAGGGCGGTAGCTGTGAGCCTGGTATCATCATGGTCGCCTACGATGCGAACCGCAACGGTAAGCCCGACGAAGACGAATGGTATGAGATCGAGGGTAGCGCCCACGTGGACCACACCAAGGAGCCTTGGTACACCCTCGTCAAGACGAAGGTCCCTGGTGCAGACCTCAACTTCTACCGCGACTTCGAGATGACCTACCACCGCCCCGCCAAGGAGCCCGAGTCCAAGGACGGCTGGGGCACCTACATCCGCTGGGAGGACAACAAGGGCAACTCCGGCTACAAGGTCAAGAACCAGTGGCACGCACAGCCCTACTTCCCACAGTGGGTCAAGGGCGACAAGCTCACCTTCCGCGGTACGCGCCTCCCACAGAACTCCCAAGACCAGAGCGGCGTCGGCACGTACTATGTGCTGTATAAGTTCCGCTACGGCTATGCCGACAACGAACTGAACGACCGCAAGGACTCCGCCATCGACATCGACTGGGCAGTCGACAAGAAGGGCCGTAAGGTCCACCTCCCTGGTGTCGACTTCATCAAGATATATACGGGCGTAAATCAGGAGAACGGCTGGCTCGGCGAATGCTCCACCGAGATCGCTGGCGTCAATGACCTCCACGTCCTCAAGGAAGACATCCCTAACTAACTTCACTAACCTCCTCCACTATGTACAAGAAGATTCTCATCGCCAGCCTCGCTCTCATCGCTGGCCTCGCCTCCTGTAAGAAGGATGACCCCACGCCAAGCCTAATCCTCCCTCGGGGCTGACGATCGACGGGGTGGCAAGCACCTTAGAGTTCTACCAGCTCGACACCGCCCACCTGAGCGTCGCTGGTGTCGCAAAGAACGCTGCCGCCAAAGCCGTATGGGCTGTGAACGGCGCGAAGGCTGCCGAAGGTGCTACCTTCGACTTCACCACCGCTCACCCAGGTAAGTATGAAGTCACACTCACTGTCGACGGCAAGAGCGCTAAGCACACCTACACCGTCGCTCCCCGCTTCTCCGAAGGCGCCTTCCTCCTCAACGAAGGGAACTTCGGCAATGAGACGGGCTCACTGACCTATATCCATCCCTCCAAGATGCTCGTCATCGATCAGGCTTACTACCGCGTCAATGGCACGAAGCTCGGGAACGTCTGCCAAGACCTCGCCTTCGGGAATGACCAGGTCTATATCCTCTCACAGCTCGGCCCCAAGAACGGCGGTGAAGGCCTCCTCACCATCGCCCGTAGCAACTCCCTCGAGAAGGTCAAGGTCTACAACGACGAGGCTCTCGCACAGAGCACCCCTACACATATCGCCGTCCTGCGCGACCACATCTACATTCGCACTGAGCGTGACGGGATCTTACGTGGCTCCTCAGAGGGGAGGATTCACACCTATCACTGGAACAAAGAAGGCGCTGAAACAGCGTATGGCACAGATCGGCGAGCGCCTCTTCGCCCTCACCTCCGACAGCAAGGTGCTGATGATCCAGGGCACTCAGGTCGTCCGTGAGCTGGACCTCTCACCCGCCCAGCCCTCGGGTATCGCTGTCAGCCACGATGGTAAGCTCTGGGTATCTACGACGAGCCCCTATGCGATCCTCAAGGTAGACCCCACCCCTGACAACTTCGTCGCCCTCGACACCCACATCCTCGACAAGTCCATCTCTGCAACTGGCCCCGAAATCTGGCAGCGCACTACAAGCTCCGCCTTCTTCGCTCACGGCGACAAGCTCTACTTCACGGGCCAAAGCTCCGTCATCTACTGCCACGACTTCGCTACGAGCAAGACCTCTCAGGTCATTGATGTCAAGACGATTGATGGTGTAGGTACGTCCGCTAATATGTACTACAACAGCCTCGGCGTCGACCCTGCTACGGGCGAACTCTATTACGCTGCCTTCGAGGGCTACAGCACCTACAACAAGAAGAACGTGACGATGGTCCTCAAGGCCGACGGCACGAAGCTCCTTCTGAAGGAGAAGGTAAATTCCTTCCCCGCAGGCTTCTACTTCATCCCCAATGCGGCCAGCCGCACTGGGGCCAACCGATGATTTATCCTAATTAGTTCACTTAATATTCACTTAAAAATGAAGAAAACTCTCCTCTCTACCCTCGCGCTTATTGCCCTCGGTGGAGTCGTCACCAGCTGCGGCAAGGAGCAGAAGGATGCGCCTCAGCCCGCTGGCAACACCAGCGCTCGCGCTACGGAGCTCCCCGCAGGCGAGACGATCACGGGGTCGATCCAGACCGACAGCCTCGCCCTTGTAGACCTCTACAAGAGCCTCGACGGGATGGGATGGTCGCACTCCAACAACTGGAATAGCTCTCGCCCCGTAGCTACTTGGGCAGGCGTCCAGGTAAGCGACGTCGCAGGCGCACCTCGTGTCACCGCCCTCTACCTCGGCGGCAACAAGCTCCGTGGCACCCTGCCTAAGAGCATCGGACAGCTCACCGCTCTGCGCTCGCTCCAGCTGCAGTACAACCGCGAGCTCACGGGTACCATCCCCGCCGAGCTCTATCAGCTGACCCACCTGCGCTCTCTGCGTCTGCGCTTCACGAGCCTGACGGGCGAGGTATCTCCCGCCATCGGCAAGCTCACCGAGCTCGATACCCTCGACCTCAGCAATAGCCGCTACGACCTCAGCATGTGGTGGAATGGTGATCCTGCTACCGCCAGGGAGCACCGCCCCAACGGGAAGACCCTCACCGGCTCGCTCCCCCGCGAGATCGGTCAGCTGACGAAGGCACGCTATATCGACCTCTCCTTCCAGGGCTTCACGGGTACGCTCCCCACGGAGATCGGCGCACTGAAGAGCGCTAAGTACCTCTCTCTCTATGGCTGTCACTTCTCAGGTGAGCTCCCTGCCTCTCTCGGCGCACTCGCTCAGCTCGAGTACTTCTCCGCAGGCCTCAATGAGTTCTCGGGAAGCCTCCCCGCCTCCCTCGGCTCTCTGAAGAGCATCCGCGAGATCCATATCTCGGGCAACAAGCTCACGGGCGCTATCCCCGCCTCTCTCGGTGCGCTGAAGACGCTCCAGCAGCTCAACCTCGCAGGCAACCAGCTCACGGGTACGATCCCTGCTGAGCTCGCACACCTCACGGGTATCTACGTCATCGACCTCAAGGGCAACAAGCTCTCAGGCACGATCCCCACGGACCTCGGTGGTGCACAGCAGAGCCTGCTCATCTCGGTAGACCTGAGCGACAACGACCTCACGGGCACAATCCCCGCACGCATCAAGCGCTATCTGCCCGATGCAGCTAAGTACGCTGGCCTGCATGGTCTGCCCGACTACGGCTACACGATGTTCGTCCTCTCAGGCAATAAGCTCACGGGCAAGATCCCCGCTGAATACCTCGCTTATCCCAAGACGCTGCAGCTCCTCCTGCCTCAGCAGGCTGGCTACGGCTTCTCTAACGAACCTAAGTAAATCCTCCCGCACACCCGCCCTTAGCTCTTGCAGTACGAGGGCGGGCGTGCCTCTATATTTTACCCCAACCCACAACTATGATTAAGAAGTTTCTCACCCTTGCTTTAACTCTCACCCTGGGTCTCGCCTCATGTAGCAAGACCGACACGCCCGTCGTACCTCAGAGCGGTATCACGATCACGAGCGGCGTCCTCTCAGCCTATCCCGAGAAGGAGATCGCTGCCACGGGCCTCGTCTCCCTCCCCGAAGTCACCGAGATCTCTGCCAAGGTCTTCGAGGGCTACAAGACGCTGAAGACGGTCAAGGCGCCCAAGCTCACGAAGATCGGTGATGCTGCCTTCAAGGGCTCGGCACTCACCAGCCTCGAGCTTGGTGCTACCGTCCCCACGACGAGCGATGATGCCTTCGAAGGCACGTCAGAAGAGAAGGACCTCATCGTCCCCGCAGACAAGGTCGCAGACTTTGCTGACTTCGCGAAGAAGCACCACTTCAAGACCATCAACGGTGCGCCCATCCCGGGCACCGAGATTGAGATCAAGGATGGCGTACTCGTCACCTATCCTATCGACAAGACCCCCGCAGATGGTGTCGTCACCCTCGAGGCTACCGTCACGGAGATCGCTGATGGCGTCTTCCTCGACAATACGAAGCTCACGGCTATCCACGCCCCTGGTGTGAAGAAGATCGGTAAGGCAGCCTTCAAGGGCTGCTCCGCTCTTATGACCGTTGACTTCGGTGGTGCACAGCGTCCACCGCTGGCTATCGATGAGACCGATAAGATCTACGGCACGGCTGAAGATGCCTTCTGGGGCACGCCCGAGGAGAAGGTCCTCGTCTTCGATGAGAGCAAGAGCCCGAACTTCCTGCAGTACTTCGAGTTCATCGCACGCCACCACTTCGCTAAGCTCGACGGCATCACCATCCCCGAGAGCCTCGACGGCAAGTACTTCAAGGTCAAGGACGGCGTGCTGACGAGCATCACGAGCGCTGGTCAGAGCTACCTCGCTGGTCAGGGCCGCAATGGTGTCCTCGTCCTCCCCTCGAGCATCACACGTATCGACAATGGCGTCTTCACGCAGAGATTCCAGAACTTCAAGGCGATCTACGCCGAAGGTGTGACGGAGGTCAGTGGCTTCGCCTTCAATGAGACGGGTAGCCTCAACTTCGCTCACCTGCCCAAGCTGAAGAAGCTCGGCGAAGCAGTCTTCACCGACAACGCTTCGCTGACGGCTGTGAACTTCCCCCCTCCTCGAGGAGATCGGTGATGTCTGCTTCACGGGTGGCGCTAACTTCAGTGGCAATGGTCTGAAGATCACCTACGTCAGCATCCCCGCTGCTAAGAAGATCGGTAGCGGTGCCTTCCACGGCAACTACAAGCACTCTGGTGTGACCTTCATCCTCGGCGCACAGCCAGAGGTGAATACCAAGGCCTATGAGGACTATCCTCAGGAGGGCTTCGTAGCCTTCGGTCAGCTGAAGAGCCCCGTCCTCTACGTCACCCCTGAGCACCTCAAGACCTATACCCTCACTGACGGCAAGTGGCACGGCTTCACCGTCCAGGAGCTTAAGTAATCCCCCGATAAGCAAAGGCGAGGCAGTACCACACCCGTGGCTGCCTCGCCTTTCTTCCTCCCCGACCCTTAGATACACGCCGACTATGAACTACCGCATCTACAGCGTAGCCCTTGCCCTCAGCCTCCTCACGGCCTGCGGTGATAAGTCTACGCCCCTCCCCCAGCCGACACCAACACCTGTACCCACACCGACACCAGAGCCCACACCGCCCGCCTACAAGGACTATGAGGGCTATACCCTGATCTTCAACCAAGGCCTTGCCGCTGTCCTGACGAGCCAGCCCGATGGCGTGGGCGTGGCCTCCAGCCTCAGTCTCCTCGATCGCGAGGCGAAGACCCTCCTCCCCGTCTTCTCCGACAAGGCCACCCCATTTAATAAGGAGTACGACGGCCAAGGCTACCTCTGCGAAGGCACGCTGAGCGAAGCGGGCGACTATCTGGCCTATATGGCGAAGTACGACTTCACCGACGACAGCGAGCACGCCTCACGCCTCCTCCTCTTCGATCGCAAGACGATGCGCCTCACGAAGAACCTACGCATCACCCAGCCCGACGGCGATGAATGGGTGCGCCACTCCTTCACCTTCGATGACGGCACGACTTACCTCTCCTTTGACAAGAAGCACTTCTACCGCCTCGACCCCGAGACGGGGAAGATGACCGCCCTCACGGGCATCTACGGCTACCCCACGGGCGCAGCATCCTGGCAGGATAAGGGCTACTTCTTCGTGCGCTATGAGTCCGCGGCCTTCGCCTTCGACAAGGGAAGCACCGCCGCACGCAAGGTACCCATTGCCCTCTCGGGAGCGCAGATCAAGGAGATCTTCCGTATGGGCGCTCAGGTCGTCCTGCGCGACACGGCGAACCGCTATTACCTCTTCGACCTCGCTGCAGAGAAGCTCCTCGCTGTCTTCACGCTCAGCGAACCCATCGGCCGCAGCGTCACCATCGACCCCGCTACGCACCGCATCTATTACTCGGGTGGCACGCCGAACCTCAACGGTGCCGAGGCCAAGGAGCGCAGTGTCTACACCGCCACCATTGACACCAGCCGCCCCGCAAGTGAAGTACAGGGCCTCACCTCCCAGCTCCTCTATACTATCGCAGGGCGCACCGAGACGGACAACCGCCAGGGCTTCAAGATGCAGGTAGGCTATCACCCCGACCTCAAGGCGCTGATGGTCTCCTACCTCGACCAAGGCCGCTCGGGTCCCCTCCTGCACGACCTGACGAAGCTCCTCCTGCTCCAGCTCTCCACGACCCCCAGCGAAAGCGTGAAGGAGCTACGCACCTTCGACCTGCACTACGCCTCTGACATCAGCCTCTTGAGCGTCATCCGTCCCCGCCCCACGAAGTAGCCCTCTGATAGGCTCACTTCTTACTTGTGTTTTTAGGATCTCCCCGAGGATGCGCCTCCCGCTCCTCGGGGAGATTTCTTTTTCTCAGCAGGGAAAGGCACTCCGAGCGAGCATACCACAACGCACTGTACTATAGCCCCATACCGCACACCCATACAAGGAGGTAAAAAGCAACCAGTACTGGTCACTCGTCTGACCAGTACTGGTCGCAGCGCAAGTAGTACTGCTTGCTATCAGTTACCAGTACTGGTCACGTCGGCGACCAGTACTGGTTCGCATATCCCTCTCCTCTTCTTGCCGTGGCAGCCTTTCGCTATAGCTATATCTACGATAGGCGCTGCTTGCACCATCCCCCTACCACAGGGGCGATAAATCGACCCTATATAGGTCGGTGGGCTGACCTATATGGATCCGACGACGAAGCTATATAGGTCGCGATGAC